>ERZ1034917.81-NODE-81-length-89115-cov-11.525938_pt1 | contig 89115 bp, 82 predicted proteins | sample MGYA00520605_ERZ1034917 | MGnify/ENA primary metagenome ERZ1034917 (study PRJEB33766, sample SAMN09781784) | gut metagenome | biome: gut microbiome | host: Homo sapiens | place: Madagascar | study: EMG produced TPA metagenomics assembly of the PRJNA485056 data set... | reverse complement strand
CGCCGCAGCCGCAGTCTTTGGACTCGTTGCAGGTGCAGTCCGTGGCCTTTTTGCTCGCACTCTTTACGCTTTTGACTATCTGTTAAACCGACAAAAACAAAATTTAACAAACCAAAATCACTTTATAAACTTCAAATTTTGTCATTTTGTATGCGGTTAGTTCGTAGAAGATAAGTGCGGCGACCTACCCGAAAAAGCAGGGGCGTTTTCGTTGTTGACAATCTTATAAATATATTATATAATATAAGCAATATACTTATTGTATATCATAAAAACGGAATCAAAATGATAGCATTTTTGGACAATTTAATAAGCCTGCTGGACATCATCGGTTTGTCGATGAGCGTTCTTCTGGCGATACTTTTCACTCTGACGGTTTACGGACTTTACCGACTTATCGTCAAAGTTATTTCTTTGTGCAAACGTTTCAGACAACAAAGCAAGCGCGCTTTTTTGTGCTGCAGCATCGTTTGCGCTTTTTTGGTTGCGATTCTGGCATCGCTGCTTTCCAACACGATCATTACGATATTGAATCATTTCAGCGAGAGCATCAAATTTATGATGTTTCTTTTAAGTTCGCATATCGAATTGCCGACTTCGGTGCGCGGATATTTTGTGAGAAGGTTTTTTATTCTCAGAAGGTTCAAAACCGAGCTTGTCGGCAGAGAGGAAAAAAAGACCGATTCCGAAAAGGTGAAACCGGCGAGAGAAAAGGTCAGCCTGAAATGCGGCCGCACGCCTGCATGCGCGTTCGTTATGCGAAATTAAGGCTTTCGCAGTTTTCAAACACCCTTATGCACTGAAAGAATATAAAATTATATGGAGTTATGCGGCTGCATATCGTTTTTTGCAACCGAAAAAATCAAAATGATAGAAATCAAAAATCTTAAAAAGAAATATCCAAACAGCGACAGATACGCAGTAAACAACCTTTCCGTAACCTTGAAAGAAGGCGAAATTTTCGGCTTCCTCGGCCAAAACGGCGCGGGGAAATCCACCACCATCAAGTGCCTCACCGGCATTTTGCCGTTCGACGAGGGCGAAATCACGGTTTGCGGACACAGCATCAAAGACGATCCTATCGGCGCAAAAATGAACATGGGCTACGTTCCTGACAACCACAGCGTGTATGAAAAACTTACCGGTCGCGAATACGTCAACTACGTCGCCGACCTCTATCACGTTTCGCTGGAGGACAGAACCGCCCGCCTCGAAAAGTTTTTGGATTTGTTCCGCCTGCGTTTTGCGGTTGACAAACAGATAAAAGGGTATAGCCACGGCATGAAACAAAAAATCTGCATCATCGCCGCGCTTATCCACGATCCTAAGCTTTGGGTGCTTGACGAACCTATGATGGGCTTGGATCCGCAATCCATTGCGGAAATCATCGGTTATATGAGAGAACACGTCCAAAAGGGCAACACGGTGTTTTTCAGCAGCCACAACCTGGACCTGGTGGCAAAGCTTTGCGACAGAGCGGCCATCATAAATCAGGGCGTTCTGGTGGACGTCGTCGACCTTAAGGACGAAGAAAACAGGAAGAACCTCGAAAAAACCTTCTTCGAAGCAACCATGGGGAGGAAAGACTGATGAGTTTTTCCAACGTATGGACGATTCTGAAGCTCGACTTGAAGTCCCGATTCGGTTTGACGAAATCGGACGATAAGAAAAAGAGCATAGTCGGCTATGCGGTCAACTTTTTGTTTGTGGCGCTCGTTTACGCCATTTTGGTTGTCGGCGTTAAGTACGTAACCGAAATGTTTTTGAAGCAGGAAAACAAACAAATCGAAGGCTTCGTTTTCGACAGTCATTTTTGCTATCTGGTCATCGTGTCGGCGTTCACCATTTTGCTGCAGCTGGTGGTTTGCACGTCGACGCTTGTCAAAGCGCTTTACTACAGCGGCGACAACGAAATGCTTTTGCGCTTCCCGGTTTCGGGCGAAGAAATCTTCTTTGCAAAAGCCGCTTACGTTCTCATAAACAACTACGTGGTTTCGGCGGCCGTTATGCTTCCGATATACATTTCCTACGGCGTCGTAACGGGGCAACATTTCGGATTTTACGTTCTGACGCTTTTGGTGGTGCTGTTCAGCAGTCTGCTGCCGTTCAACGTGGCAAACATAATCGCAATTCCGGTTATGAGGATCGTCAACGCCGTCAGAAACAAATTCGGCCTGATTTTGGCCGTGCTGATTGCACTTGTGGTCGTTATGTTCGGCGCGTATATGAAGGTGCTGAAAGAAATTTTGCTGTTTATGGAGGATCAGAACGTTTCGCTTTTCAGCGACGAAATGATGAAAGCCATAGCAAAATATTGCAAGTTTGCCTATCCGTTCCGCTGGTACGCAAACCTTTTGGTCAACTTCCACGTCGGAACGTCCATTCTGGCGTGCGTGCTTATAACTGCGGGCACGGCGGCGCTTGCGTATCTGGTGGTTAAAAAGTTCTATTTCAGAACCATTTTGTCCGGCATCGAAAACCAAAAGAGCTGCTTTGAGAAGAAATTTGCCAAAAACAAGGTTTTATCCCCGTTTTTGACGCTCTTAAAGCTTCAGTTCTGCAACATATTCCGTTCGATAAACTACAGCTTTCAATATCTGTGCATGGCGATTGCCGCGCCGTTTATGGTGTATTTTTTGAACGACATCGCTTCCGTTATGGCAGTCGACGAAATGGGCAGCAAGATTATCCCTGGACTTACGCTGTTCGTTATCACCATTTTCACGACGATCATCGTCAGCTTTGCGTCCACCGCGGTCAGCCGCGAGGGAAACAATTTCTATCAGACTAAAACCATTCCTATAAAATATAGCTCGCAAATTGCAATCAAGTGCTTACTTTACGGCGGCATTGCGTTCTTGTCCACTTTGGTCAGCTGCATAGTCGTCTTTGCGGCGTATAAGGGCAAGGGCCTTATCGACGGCACCGATTTCTGGTGCGTGCTGGCCATCAGCGAAATGGTGGTCGTGCTGCTTACGGCGATAAGCATAAGGGTGGACACCTGCAAGCCTACCTTCAACGTCGGCGGCGACGGCGACTTGGTTGCCGCGAACAAAAACATGGGGCTTTCGCTGGTCGTGGGGCTGTTCCTTTCCTGCTTGTACGGCGTGGGAAGCATGGTGTTGAGCTATATCCCTATTTCCGTAAACGGCGTGGTGCTGGTGAACGGCATACGCTCCGTCTATTGGTGGCTTATGGGAATAACGGGGGTGCTGACGATAGCGAGCGTGGTTCTGCTTTTTGCGGGACTTGAAAAACGCTATATGAAGATTGTGCCGTAAGAGGAGAGAGCATGAAAAAAATTCTTATCGGCATAATCATTATCATTCCGATTCTGGTCATTTTAAGTCTGAACTTCGTGGGGAACATCGTTTCCACCAAGGCGTACGTGGCGGTGGAAAAACTGACGCTTACGGAATCGGAGCACGTTTTGTCGGGAGTTGAGGACGTATTCCGTTTGGAGGCGGAAATTCTGCCAAAGTACGCCACGGACAAAAGCGTTAAGTTTTATATTCAGCAAAATTCGGCCGGCGAAGCAGACGTCGTTCTGCTTGACGAACGCTTCGACGCTTCGGGCGACGTGAAAGCGGCGGAAGTTTCGGACGACGGCACCGTCAGAGTGAACACCTATTGCAGCTTTACCGTCGTGTGTGAAAGCACTTCGTCGGGCATAAAAGCTTTTTGCAGGGTGAACGTTAAGCAAGATAAGCTCGAGGCGGTTACGCCGGTCTTCTCCCAAACCGAAATATTTGCGGGACAACGGCAGCAGGCGGAACTCAGGCTCAGCCCGTCCGACGCGAAAATCACGGGGAAAGTTTCGTGGAGTTCCGAAAGCCCGTCGGTTGCAACGGTTGACGGCAACGGCGTGGTAAAGGGCGTTTCCTCCGGAAAAGCCAAAATAACTGCCAGAATCGAAGAAAACGGGCAGGTTATCGAAGGCTCCGCCACGATAACGGTGAAAAGCGGCGCTTTCAAAACCGACGTACTATACACATCCAAAACCGAAATTTCGCTTTCGGAGATAGCAAACGTTTCAAACGTAAACGTTTCGGGCGGCAGGCTGGAGAACGGCAACGTCGTTTTGCTGTCGGACGAAGTGATTTTGACGCACGGCTCGGAAACCGCAAAAATACTGAAGGTTTCTGCGGGCGCGGTAGGCTTTTTGAATCAGGATTTAATCCGCGGCAAAAAACTGTTCGTGCAAAAACCGGGCGTGGTTTTGAAACCCGTATATCTTGAAACGGGCGCGGAAATCGAGGGCGCAGTCGTCGTTTCTTCCGACGAAAGCGTGGCAATTCTGGACGGCAACGTCGTTACGCCGCTTTCGGTGGGCGAAGTCCGATTCTCGTTCGAATGGGGCGGCCAAACCGCCGAAATCGAATTTAAGGTGGCGCGTCCCGTGGTGTACTTCTATTTGAACGCGACGGAAGCCGCGGACGAAAAAGGCGTGGCGGCCGAAACCGTGTACGGAAACAAAAGCTTCCCGTCCGAAAACCTTGCCGAAGTCGAGGAATCGAGAACTTTTGAAATAGCCGTGCCGGAAGGTCTTTCGGCAGACGAATTTTCGTGGTCCACAGACGACGAAACCCTGGCTTGGTTCGACGAAGAACAGCCGGGCGTTTTGCAGTTTGCAAAAAACGTTGACGGCATAAAAACCGTAACCGTCAAGGCTACGGCCAAAAACCCGCTTTACGAATCGAAACCCGTCGAACGCAGCTACACCTTCAAACTGGCAAACGCCTATAACGCAAAAAATCAAAAAGAATTCGAATACGTCGTCAACACTTTGGGCGAAGCGGTTTCGCTGCACGGCGACGCCGTTTTGACCGCGGAAACGGGTTATAAAGGTTTCCGTTACAACGTCCGAGCCAACGTTTACGGCAACGGCTATATGGTGGCGGACTACAGCTACACGGCGGACAAAAACGACGACTTCATTTGCGTCAGAAATTCCGACGTGACGGTGTCGAACCTCACCGTTCGCCATCGCGAAACAATCGAAGAATTCAACGAAACCAACACCTTCGGAAAAGGCATCACCGTCGGAGCGGTTACGCCGGAAACGACAAAGCGTCTTACCGGCGTCAGAATAGAATACTGCGTGTTCGAATATTGCCGCCACGAGCTTGTTCTCGACGGTGCAGACGTTGAAATAACCGGCACGATATTCAGAAATGCGGCAAAATACGGCTTGTATTCCCGAACGATAAAGGAAACGGGAAACTACGAACGCTTGCGTTATAACACCGCTGGGCTTGAAAACAGCGTGTTCAGCAACATGAACGGACCGGCGATAGGTTTTTCTACCTTCGGCACGTCCTTTGACGACGCGCCGACCGAAATCGACGGAAAAACATACAGAATGTACAGCGTTCTGAACCTCAAAGGCTTCGTTGATTTTTACAACTGGAAGGATCTGGACAATCTGGACATCGTGGGCGAAGTGGTTGAAAGCCCTGCGCTCAACGAGAGCATCAAAAAGATTATACAGCAAAAGGTGTCCGATCCTGCCTACGACGATTTCCGCTACGTTGCGTCGGACGGCAAGCAGTACGTCAACATGGCCATGCTTTTTGCGGGACTTATCGATCCGTCCACGTCCAAGGTATGGATTGACGGCGAGGAAGCCAACGACGAAAATCTTTACGACAGCCAACGCCTGATCGTCAAGGAAGAGTCCATATTCGGTCTCAATCCGTTCGGATTTTACGGCTACGACTGCACGGAAACGGAAATAACTCCGTTCACCGTGTTAAAAATAGACGGAGAGTATCTTAGGCAGCTTCGCGAAGGCCGCGCGGGTAGCGGCGAAAAACAACTCGGCTGACGCCGAAAGGAGTTTTATGAAAAAAGTTCTTATAGGAATCGTTTTGTTGATACCGATTTTAGTTATTGCGTGCGTGCAGATTGCGGGAAGCATCATTTCGCAATCGGCTTACGTGGCAGTGGAAAAAATCAGCCTCAACGCAACGGAGCACGTCTTTGAAAACGTCGGCGACAGCTTCAAGCTCAACGCCGGAGTTTATCCGAAAATCGCCCGAAACAAGGAAGTTAAGTACTACGTTATGCAAACTCCCGAGGGTAAGGACGACATCGTGTATATGGACGACCGTTTCGATCCCGAAAAATATAACGCCGTCGTCATTTCCGACGACGGAAAGGTTACCGTAAACACCTATTGCAGCTTCACCGTGGTTTGCGAAAGCGTTTCCGCGGGCAAGCGCGCATTCTGCCACTTTCGGGTGGGCTCGGGCAAGGTTCACACGGTGAGCGTGATAGCGCCGACAGAAACGTTAAGGAAGGGCGAAAGAGTTGCCCTCATCGCCAAAACCGATCCGCAGGACGCCGACATCGACGGCCACGTCGAGTGGACGAGCAACAACGAAGCCGTTGCCACCGTTGACCAAAACGGCATTGTGAAAGCTGTGTCCGACGGCGGAGTTACTATAACCGCAAAAGTCAGATCCGGCGGAACCGTGGTTGAGGGCAAATGCGTGCTTAACGTCGGTGGCGGCGTGTTCAGGGACGACGTTATCTACGTCTCCTCAAACGAAGTTCCGCTTTCGGCCTTTGCCTACGTCGCCGACGTAACCGTCGTTTCCGGCGGCAGAATTTCGGGCGACAAACTTATTATAGACGACAAAGTCGCATGCGTCGAAGCAAACGGCGAACAAGCCGCCGTTAAGGTGATAGATCCGAAAATTCTCGAGTTTTTGAACGCCGACCTTATGCCTACAAAGCTCTTTATCGGCAAAGGGCAGCTTGCCTTAACGCCTGTTTACGTCACCACCGGCAAATATGCAGACTGCGACGTCGTGAGCAGCGACGAAGAGATTGCGTACTATAAAGACGGGTTTATCGTGCCTGTTTCCGTGGGTAAAGTTACGTTTACGGCAGAAAAGGACGGCTACACGACCAGCTTTTCGCTGGAAGTAAAGAGGGCGGTGTCCTACTTCTTCTTGTCCGACAGCGAGCTTTCGGACAAACAGGGCATCAAGCAGACGACCGTTTACGGAAATAAATCGTTTACAGATAAGTCCGCAGGCTCATATTCTGCAGAAAGCGCAACGGAATTTACCAGAAGATTCACCATATCGTCCCCGACGGATCTTTCGCCGTCGGACTTCAGGTGGGAATCCGACAGGCCCGACATCGCCCGGTTCGACGACAAGGACGCGGGACTTTTGCATTACGCCGAAAATATTTCCGGAGTGCAGAAAGTTACGATAACCGTAACGGCGAAGTACCCTGTTTACGAAAACGTCAAAATTCAGCGTAAATATTCCTTCTATCTCGCCGAGGCGGTCAACACCTACGGCCAAAAAGACTTCGAATACGTGGCAAACGTTTCCAGAGAGGCCATATCCATGCACGGCGACGCTATCGTCGAGGAAGGGCAGGAAAACGGCCGCCGGACCAACTATTACGTTGCAAAAAATATCTACGGCAACGGCCACATGATTGCAAACTACGCCTACACGTACGACGATCGCAACAACGATTTCGTCAAGATAATCGCAAACGACGTCACCGTTTCCAACGTAACCGTAAGATTGCGTACGCCGGTTGAGGTGTTCCACGACAAAAACACTTTCGGCAAAGCGATTTCCTTCTCCGAAAACGAATTCGGAACGTGGGGGCACGCAACGGGACAAAGGCTTGAGTACAGCATAGTGGAATTTGCCCGTCACGGCATAACCGTTTACGGCACCGACGTCGAAATAGAGGGCTGCATCGTCAGAAACGTCGCCAAATACGGCATCTATGCCATGAGCAGATGCTGGTCGAACGACTACGTTCAGTGCAACAACACCACCGTCAAAAACTGTGTGTTCTCCAACATCAACTGTCCGGCAATCGGCATCGAAAGCGGCAGCACGGATTACAACGGTGAAGTGGTCAAAAAGCCAGACGGCACGCCGTTCCAGACCAAACAGATTGTCAAAATAGAAGGCTTTGTGGATTTTTATAACTGGAAGAGCCTGGACGATCTGAACCTTCTCGGGGACATCACCGACAATCCGATCATCAACAAGGCCGCCGAGGACTATATCAAAGGTCAGTTCTCGGGCGAAAAATACGTTGATTTCCGCTACGTCGGGAACGACGGCAAAGAGTACGTCAATCTCGGCATATTCAAGGTCGGAGGATTGAACGTGGCAAACGCCGACATCTTAACTTCCGGCGACACCGAGGAAGACGATACCTCGCTTCTCGACAAGTACGAACTCGGCCATATTGTCGAAGACCTCAGAGGTATCGTCAAGCCGGTTTATCTCTACGGCTATATGGCCGAAACCGCGCCGATAACGCCGGACATGGTTTTCGAGGATACCCTCGAAGCATACAAAGAACTTCGCGAGGGCCGAAAAGAATCGTAAAAAAGGAATAACAAATGAAAAAAATTCTTATAGGATTATTAATATTGATACCTATCCTCATTATCGTTTCTGTGGGGCTGGTGGGAAATATCGTTTCCGTCGAAGGGTACATTTCGGTCGAAAAGATCGAGCTTAACGCCGAGAGCATTATGCTTGAAGGCGTGGGGCAGAGTTTCAAACTTCAGGCAAACTTGTTTCCTAAACTCGCCACAAACAAAAGCGTTAAGTACTATCTGGCCACCGCCGCCGACGGAACTGCCGACGTAACCGTTTTGGATTCGAGGTTCACTCCTACGGAAGACAGACCGGCATGCGTCGTAACGTCCGACGGGCTCGTTACGGCCAACACGTATTGCGTTTTTACCGTGATTTGCGAAAGTCAGGGCGGAGGAAAGAAAGCTTATTGTCGGTTCGGAGTCAAAGGAGGCAAGGCCGAGCATATCGAAATCGAGGCCGAAACAGCTCTTAAGGTGGGCGATACGGTTATGGCATCGGTGACGTTTGATCCTGTAGATTCGGTAATAAACGCAGGTCTCGAATGGTCCTCCGACAACGAGAAAATTGTTTCCGTCGATGCAAACGGAATCGTAACGGCAAAGTCGGAAGGCGTTGCAAAAATAAGCGTGGTTTATGGGGAACTGTCTGCGGAAAAAACGATAACCGTGTCGAAATCTGCGATAAAAACCGGGTTGATATATACCGAAACCGGAAAAGTTTCGATGGCTGCTGTTTCCGAACAATCCCCGACTTCGCTTGAAAATATCGACGTGATAGACGGGGAAGCAATATTGACCTCCTCGGACAGCGGAGCACTTGTGTTTCAAGGCGGAGAAAGAGTGGAAATTAAAAAGGTTCCCGCCGGAGCATTCGGCTTTATCGGTGCGGAATTTCTAAACGGCAGATCCGTATTGATAGGAAAAGAATACGTAAAACTGACACTTGGCTATCTGGATAAATCCGTCGACAGAACCTTGCCTTCGGGAATACCCGTAACAAGTTCGGACGAAAGCGTCGCATATCTTAAAGACGGGTTTGTGGTGCCGGTTTCTGCGGGTAAAGTTACGTTTACGGCAGAATACAACGGTTTTACCGCCACCATAGAGCTGGAAATAAAAACAAGTTTGAGCTACTTCGTTTTGAGCGATTCCGAAACAAAAGACGCCGTCGGCATCAAACAGGAAACCGTTTATGCAACGAGGACGTTCGCCGACAAAACAAAATCTGCGTACTCATCGGAAGACGAAATTCTTTTCACCAGACAATTTTCGGTGGCACAGCCCGAAACTGCGTCTGCGGACGATATCGTTTGGACAACGGACGACGAGTCTGTCGCTTGGTTTGACGAAAACGTGGCGGGACTGCTGCACTATACCGCCGAGCCGTTCGAAGGAGTGAAAACGATCACGGTAACCGCAAGAGCAAAAAATCCGACGTATAAAAAACTTACTCCGGAACGGAAATACACGTTCAAACTCATCGACGGATACAACACGTATTCTGAAGCGGACTTTGCTTACGTGACTTCCGTCCTTCACGCAAAAGCGGCAATGTTCGGCGATGCGATAGTTTCAAACGAAAACGACAAGGGATGGGATTATGGCTATAACGTTCGGAACGACGTTTACGGAAACGGTCATATGGTGGCGAACTACACCGACAATTTCGGGCGGCTATCCGACAGAATTGTCATTGATAAGTCCGGCGTTACGCTCTCGAACTTGGCGGTCAGAAGCCACAAGCCTCTCGAAGTCATCACGGAAAAAGAGTACATCGGCATAGACGTCAGGATAAAGGAAGACGCGCAAATCGGAGAAACCGCACGCATTACGGATGTTGTGATAGACGGTTGTGTTTTAGAAAACAGCTTCCAAAGCGTAGTGGTTAATGGGGCAGACGTTACGTTCAGGGCGACGATTGTCAGGAATGTCAGCAAAAACGGAATATGCACCGTAGCTACCGCCGAAACGGCAAATTATGCTTCTTACGCGGACATAGTGGTGGAAAACTGCATTTTCAGCAACATAAATTGTCCGGCAATATGTCTGTACACCGATAGCACGAAATTCGAAGGCAAACCTCCGGTTGACGAAAACGGCAACGCCGTAAGACAGCACGACTCGGTGAGGCTGAAAGGGTTCGTTGACTTCTACAACTGGAAAGATCTGAACAATTTGGATATTTTCGGTGACCTTACCGGAAACTCCGTTCTTGACGGAGCAATTCGCGACTACTTCAAAGAGTTGATCAAAAAAGGAACTTATGCCGAGATAAACTACGCGGCCGACAACGGCAAACAATATGCTAACTTTGCGATTTTCGCCGCAGGATACGCTTTGGTCGAACCGCCGCTCGGTGTGGTTTACACTCAAAATCCGCAGGACGACATCTATCTCGACTCCAACGAAGATGCTTACAAAGAGATACTTTTTGAGGAGCAACGCCTTTTGTATTTTTTGGGAGACACTTTAGGAGGGCTGCAAAAGGTTAAATTGTTTGCGTATTCCGGCGACGAGGAACGCATTACTCCGACTTCGACGTACGAAGAAAACGTTGAACTCTACGAAAGACTTAACTCCGTAAAATAAAACAAAACGCCGCAGTTTGCGGCGTTTTATTTTTTAATGTCATAAAAAATAACCGCCGAAATTTCTGCAAAAAACACATAAATCCGTTTATTTAGGGCGAAGATAGACGGAAACGAAGCGCAAACTGTTGATAATATGCTTTTTTGTTGCTATAATTTAAGGCGAAAATCGTTTACGGAGGAAAATATGCTTTTAGTTTTAGACGTCGGAAACACCAACGTTAAAATCGGTTTATGGGAAGAGGACGAGCTTTTCGCCAGCTGGAGGCTTTCGACAATCACCAGCCGCACCAGCGACGAATTCGGAGTGCAGGTTGTGGATCTTCTTGCCACGAAAGGAGTTTTGACTTCGGACGTCGAGGGTGTGATTATGAGTTCGGTCGCCCCGAGCATGAACTACACCATGGAACACATGTGCGGCTACTATCTCGGCAAAAAACCGATTTTGGTTTCTCCTAAACTGGACACGGGGCTTACTGTGAAATATCGTCATCCCGAACAGCTCGGAAGCGACAGGCTTGTCGATTCGGTTGCCGCCTATTATCTTTACGGCGGGCCGGTTATCGTGGTCGATTTCGGCACGGCTACAACCTTCAACGCCATAAGCGAAAACGGCGAATATCTGGGCGGCGCAATCGCGCCCGGCATAAAAACCGCCACCGATTCGCTGGTGAACGCCGCGGCAAAATTGCCGAGAATCGAGCTTGTCAAGGCCAAAAACGTCATCGGCAAAACCACTGTCGAAAATATGCAAGCGGGCATTTCCTACGGTTTTGCGGGGCTGACGGAATACATCGTCAAAAAAATGAAGCAGGAAGAGGGCATGGAAAACGCCAAAGTCGTGGCGACGGGCGGCCTGTCCGAAATAGTGTCGTCGGTGGACGGGAAAATTATCGACGTAACCGATCGCGCGCTTGCGCTTAAGGGCTTGAAAATCCTTTACGACAGAAACAAAAAATGCTGAAACTATCCGAAGTTCGGCAAGGCCTCGACGAAAGTGCGGAGCAGCTTAAGATGCGCGCCTGCAAAAAAGCGAGGGTGAAGCCGGAAAGCATAAAATATTTTCGGGTGCTCAAGCGTTCGGTGGACGCAAGGGACAAAAGGGACGTGCATTTTTCCTGTTCGGTGGAAATGGACTTTGAAGCACCGAAGAAAAAAAGCAGGCCGCAAGAGGATTTTTGTTATCCCGACAAACCGGTTCTGGTCGTGGGGTTCGGGCCTGCGGGCATGTTCGCTTCGCTGGAGCTGGCCCGCGCGGGGTTTAAGCCGATCGTCGTAGAAAGAGGCTTGTCCGTTGACGACAGAAAGAAAAAAATTCAAAGCTTTTATATCGAAAAAATTCTGGACACCGAAACCAACGTTCAGTTCGGCGAGGGCGGCGCGGGAACCTTCTCGGACGGAAAGCTGAACACGGGCGTCGGCGGCGAAAGAAAGGGCGAGATTCTTGAAGATCTGGTGGCTTTCGGCGCGCCCGAGGAAATCCTTGTCGAGGCCAAGCCGCACGTCGGGAGCGACCGCTTGCCGGAGGTTGTGAAAAACCTGAGAACGGAAGTGGAACGCCTTGGCGGTCGGGTGCTTTTCGGCACGAAGCTTGAGGGCATAACGGCCAAAAACGGCCAAATCGTTTCCGTGAGGCTCAAAAAAGCGGGCGGAGAAACGGAAACCGCGGAGGTTTCGGACGTGGTCCTTGCCATCGGGCACAGCAGCCGCGACACCTTTGATACGCTGTTTTCCTCAGGCGTTTTTATGGAACAAAAAGATATGGCCGTGGGCTTTCGGATAGAGCATCTTCGCGAGGATATCGACAAAAGTCAATACGGCGCTTTTGCGGGGCACAAGGCGCTTGGCGCGGCGGACTATAAGCTTACTTCGCAGGCGGCAGAGAGAGGCGTTTTCACCTTTTGTATGTGCCCGGGCGGCTACGTCGTTGCGGCAACAAGCGAAGAAGGCACGGTGGTGACCAACGGAATGTCGAATTTCGGGCGCGACGGCGTAAATTCCAACAGCGCGGTGGTTGCGCAGGTGAAAAAATCCGAATACGGTTCCGGCGTTTTGGACGGCATAAAGTTTCAGCGTGAAATAGAAAGGAAGGCGTATGCTGCTGGCGGCGGCGGATATTTAGCCCCTTGCACGACGCTCAAGGCTTTTTTTGACGGCACGGCTCCGACGGGTTTTGGCAGAGTTTTGCCGACGTACCCTGCGGGAACGAGGCTTTGCAGGTTAGATAACGTTTTGCCGAAAGCGCTTGAGGACGCGCTGAAAATCGGCATAAAAGATATGGGGCGGAGGCTCAAAGGGTTCGATGCGGCAGACGCCGTTCTGACTGCCGCGGAAACCAGAACCAGCTCTCCGGTAAGAATATGCAGGGGCGAAAATCTGACGTCCGTAAGTCACCGCAATCTTTATCCTGCCGGGGAGGTAGGCTATGCGGGCGGCATCATGAGCAGCGCGCTCGACGGGCTTAAGGTCGCAGACAAAATAAAAGAAAAATACAAGAGATAGACTTATGAAATTTCGGAAACCTGATTTTAATCCGCGAATAATGCCGCCTAAACTCAAAGTTCTGACGCTTGAGGTGGAAAAGTTCGACAACAACTTTGCGGGCGTATGCTACAAAAACGGCAGAAGGTACGTTATCGACGGGGCTATCCCCGGCGACGTGGTTAAGGCCGCCGCGGTGGAGAGCTTTAACAACATCACCTATTGCGGCTTGCTCGCTGTGGTGAAGCCGTCGGAGAAAAGAGTTCGGCCAAAATGCAGATACTACGACAGTTGCGGCGGGTGCGATTTTATGACCGTCGGCCTGAAAGACGAGCTTGCTTTCAAAACCGATTACGTCAGAAGAAGGCTGTTTCCGTTCGGAACGGAGGTTCGGGACGCAGTGGGCGAAAAGGGCTTCAGAAACAAAATAACCTTGGCGTTTGAAAAAACGAACGGCAAACTGAACGTCGGGTTCATCGACGACAAAACCAAAAAGGTAACCGACGTGTCGGTGTGCCTGATGCACGAGGCGGTTTTTTCGGATCTGGTGAAAGCGCTTCGGTTCTGGATCGAAGACAACGACGTCAGCATATACGTTCCGCGCTTCGGCACGGGGACTCTGCGCTTTGCCGTGGCAAGGTATCTGGACGGGCAGCTGCTTCTGACGGTCGTGGGGACGAAAAGCCTGCCGAGCACGGAAGATTTGTATAAAAAACTCAAAAAGAGGTTTTCTAAGGTCGGCCTGTTTGAAAACGTCAACGCCGAAAAAACCAACGAAGCGGTTGTCGGCGACGTTAAGCATCTCCATGGCGAGAAGTTTATCGAAAGCGAAATGCTGGGCGTAAAATTCCGCCTCGGGCCGGACAGCTTTTTCCAAACGAACGCTGCCGTTTGCGAAAAAATTTACGAGGACGCGCTGGAAATCGTCAGAGGAAAAAATCCGTCCGTCGTTTACGATATGTACAGCGGCATAGGAATAACGTCGGCGCTCTTTTCGCGCGTGGCGAAAAGAGTGGTCAGCGTGGAAATTGTCACAAAAGCCGTCCGGGCGCAAAAAGAACTGCTTTCGGAAAACGGCATAAGTAACGTGGAAGTCATCGAGGGCGACACCGAAGAGGCGCTGAAAAACGTTGTCGTGGAAAAGGGCGGCGTGTTCTTCGTGGATCCGCCGAGGCGCGGGCTTTCAGGCGCGACGGAGGAGATATTGCGCTTCGAGCCGAAGGCCGTTTTATATCTTTCGTGCAATCCCGACACGCTGGTGAAGGACGTCGAAAAATTCGTTGAGGCAGGTTACAAGGCCGTTTCGGCCACGCCGTACAATATGTTCAGAGCAACGACGCACGTCGAAATTATGGTGCTTTTGGAGAAAGGAAAATGACGAATAACGACAACGGACAAGTGGTTACGCTTACCAAAAAAGCGAGAAGAAAAATCAGATGGGGCTTGACGGCAATCATCGTGTGCTCGGTGCTTATCGGGCTGACGGCAGGCGTTTTAGTGACGTACAAAATCGTTTCCAAGCCTGCAAAGAGGCCGCAGAAGTTTTCGCTTCACAACTATCTTCAGAACGCCGAGCTGGTCTGGTCGGACGAGTTTGACGGCGACGCTTTGGACGAGGGGAAGTGGACGGTGCAAAAGGGCGAAAACGGCGAACCGCTTCCTCGGCGCGGCGGCTACTGGACGAGCGACGCAGTCAGCGTTTCGGACGGAAAACTGACCATAAAAACGTATAAGGGCGCAGACGGAGGCTTCTACACGGGCGCCGTGCAAACCGACGAAAAATACGAAAGCAAATACGGCTACTACGAGGCGCGCTGCAAGCTTCCGAAGGCCTACGGAATCTGGTCTGCCTTCTGGCTTATGCCCGGCGGCGGACTTATGGAAACGGAAAATCCCGATTCGGCCGTTGCGGGGGCGGAAATCGACGTTTTCGAATCGCCTGCCTATCCTTATGATTTAGTGCAGCAGGCAATTCACGTCGGCGGTTACGGCAACAATCACCGTTCGGCCATAAACCTCAAGTGGTTGGTTACGTCCTACGGCAACGTTTACGACGAATTCCACACCTACGGCGTGTTCTGGTCCGAGGACATCTACATATTTTACGTTGACGGGCAGGAAGTGTGGAAAACTTCGATGAACGAAAACGTTTCGAAAGTGGCCGAATATCTTATTCTGTCGGTCGAGGTAGGCGGCAACGTCGTGGACGGAGTACCGACGCCGGGGAACGCCTGGGGCAACCCGCTGTTCAAAAGCCCCGACACCGACGCCAACGACTGGGCGACGAGCGCCGATTTCGTCGTGGATTACGTCAGACATTATCGTCTGAACGACAACACCGAGTATTTTTACGGAGACTAAAAATGACTGAATCCGAACTTAAGAAAAAACAATGCGCGAAACTTGTTTTCGACTATCTGAAAATCGCAGTAATGGCCGTATTGCTGGCTTTAGCGTACGTTTTGTTTATCATAAACAACCGATTTGCGCCGGCAGGCATAAACGGTGTGGCAACGATGATAGAATATAAACTGGGATTTTCGGTGGGCTATTTTTCGCTTATCGTCAACGTGCCGCTGTCCATCGTCGCATTTTTCTACGTCGACAGAGATTTTGCTCTCAAGTCGTTTGCGTTCACGGTGATATATTCGGTAAGCTATATACTTCTTGAAAAGGCCGACCTCTCCAACTTTGCCTACGTGGCAAACGGCACCGACACCATTTTGCCGGTTCTGGCGGCAGGCATAATCGGAGGGTTCGTTTACGGGCAGATTTTCAGGCTGAACGCCTCCTCCGGCGGCACGGATATTATAGCCAAGGTTATCAGTCAAAAGTTTCCTGCGTTCAACTTTGTGTGGGTGTCGTTTGCCTTAAACGTTCTGGTTGCCGCCGCAAGCTATTTCGTCTACGGCGAAGAGGATCCTTCCACCGGCGAAATGGTTTACAACTTCAAACCCGTCATTTTGTGCATAATTTATTGCTTCACGTCCTCGCGCCTCGGCGACAACATCTTAAAGGGCAGCAAAACGGCGGTCAAGTTCGAAATCATCACCGATCACGCAGAGGAAATCAGCCGCGAAATCATATCCGAACTTAAACACAGCGCCACCGTAACTCACGCGGTGGGAATGTATAAGCACAACGAAAAAGATCTTCTGATCTGCGTTGTCAACAAACATCAGATATACGAATTTCAACAGATTCTCGCGAAATATCCCGAAACGTTTGCCTACATTTCGACCGTCAGCGCAACCGTGGGCAATTTCAAAATCATAAAATAAGGAGCAAACATGAAAAAATCGAAACTTTTGTGGACGATTTTTGTCACCTTTTTCAAAATAGGGCTGTTCACTTTCGGTGGCGGCTACGCCATGATTGCCCTTTTGGAAAGGGAATTTATCGGCAAAAAACAATGGATAAAAAACGACGAGTTTCTGGACATGCTGGCAATTGCCGAGTCGACGCCGGGGCCTATAGCCATCAATATGGCGACCTATATCGGTTATTCGCAGGCAGGTTTTTTTGGCTCGTTTTTTGCGACTTTGGCCGTGTGCCTGCCGTCGTTTATCATAATTTTTGCCATATCGCTGTTCTTTGACAAGTTCCTGGCGCTCAAGCTCGTGGGATACGCGTTCAGGGGCATACAGGCGTGCGTAACGTTTTTGATACTTCAGGCCGGCCTCAAAATGCTCAAGGAAATGAAAAAAGGCGTTATGGAGATAATTCTGTTCACGCTCACCGTCGGGTGCTTCGTGGCGTTCACGCTGTTTGCAGTTGACTTTTCGTCGATTTTCTATATCCTTATCGGCGCGGTCGTGGGGCTTGTGATATATCTTATTTCCGATTTCAAAAAACGCAAGCAACCTATGCTTATCGAAGAGAACGCGCCTTGCGCTTCCGAAAAGCTCGAAGCGGAAGATGAAAAGGAGGACGAACGATGAACGTCTTGCTTTTGCTGTTTCTTACATTTTTGAAAATCGGCGCCGTGTCTTTCGGCGGCGGATACGGAATGATCCCGCTCATCACCGAAGAGTGCGTCAGAAACAACTGGCTCACAGAAGAAGAAGTCATCAATTTCATCGCCGTTTCCGAGTCGACGCCGGGGCCTATAGCCATCAATATGGCAACCTTCATCGGTTCGTCGCAGGGCGGATTCTGGGGAGCGGTGCTTGCCACTATAGGCGTCGTAACGCCGGCGTTCTGCATAATACTGCTCATTGCGGCAATCGTCAGAAATCTTCTGAAATACAAAGGCGTTCAGGCTACGCTCGGCGGCGTCAGGCCTGCTGTTATCGGCCTTATCGTTGCGACGGCAATCACGCTGTTTTTAAGCGTGGTGTTTAATATCAAAACCGTTAAATCCGAATTCAGCTTTGATTGGCGCGCGCTCGTAATATTTGCCGTAACCGTTGTGGTTCACTGCGTGTATAAGCACTTCAAAAAGAAAAAAATCTCGCCGATTATTCTTATTCTGATATCCGCGGCAATGGGAATGGTGTTGTATTCGATTGGCGCATGATAAACGATATCTTTCCGAAAAAACTGGATAACACCTACAAAAACGCCACTCCAACCGAGGATTCTGTTGTTTGCGTGTTCAACGACAAAGGTGAAATTCTGCTGAAAATCGACGAAAACGGCATAAATTTTCCGCATTACGACGAAACTTTGGGGCAAGCGCAATATCTGTTTTCGGTCTCCGGAATCGGGTTTTATCTTTCGCCGCTTGCGCCGAAAAATTTCTCCGGCGAATACGTTTCGGTCAGAAAACTCAGGGGGATTGGGCCAAAAGACAAAGTGTTTGCCGCGCTCACGGCAAATCATCTTTATCTGTGGTACAAAAACAATCGTTTCTGCGGGCGCTGCAAAAGGCCGATGGTGCCGGGAGACAAGGAGCGTATGCTAAAGTGCTACTGCGGCAACGTCGTGTTCCCCAAAATTATGCCGGCAATAGTCGTCGCGATAAGGCGCGGCGACGAAATTCTTCTCACGAAGTACGCTTCGGCAAAAGACACCACCTCGCTTGCGCTTGTCGCGGGGTTTGTGGAAATAGGCGAATCGGCCGAGGAAACGGTACGCCGTGAGGTTATGGAAGAAACGGGGCTTGAAATCAAAAACCTTCGCTACTACAAAAGTCAGCCTTGGGGACAGGTCGGAAACCTTATGCTCGGCTACGTTGCCGACGCAGAAGACGGCGACGTGAGGCTTTTGGACGGAGAGCTTCAGTTTGCAAAGTGGTTCAAAAGGGACGAAATCCCCGTCGATGACGACGATTTCAGTCTGACGAGGGAGCTTATCGGCGCATTCAAGCGCGGAAAAATCTGAAACGGGCAGACGTATATCTAAACAAAAAACTGCGAAAGACAGGCTTTCGCAGTTTTTTGTTTCTTAATTTTGTTTCGTCAGGCTGCGGCAGGCGTTTGTTCCTCCTCTGAAGGACTGTCCTCCTTCTTTTTCTTCAGAGGGTGTTTTTCCGCAAGAATGAGGTACGGAACGATCAGCATTCCGCCCACAAGGTCCACGAAAATATCTTTCATGGTGTCGCGAAGCGCAAGGTGTCCTTCGTAAGGGATGTCGTCTGCGGTCGGATAGGTTCCGGTTGTGGTTTTGTAGAATTGCTGCGTGTTGACGATTTTGCCGTTTCTAAAGTTGACGTCGTCGTAAGCGTATTCGCCAAGTTCCCAGATTGCGCCGACGGTAACCGCCGTGCCGACGGCGAAAACGGCGAGCGTCGCAATGCTGACGTTAAGGCCTTTTTTGATTTGCTCTCTGTTCATAAGATTGAAAACGTAAATCGCAAAGTAGCCGACAAGGAAACAGAACAAAGCGTGAAGGATGCTATCCCAGAACGTGATGATTCCGTAGAGGTCCCAGCAGTCGCCGAGAACCATGCCCGCAAGAATCAGGAACACGACGACGATTTCGACGATTTTCGGGAAGTCGAAAAGTTTTCTGCGGATAAGCGCAACCGCAATGATAAGTGCGACGGCCCCCAGCGATTCGCCGAGATTGTATTTGTGTCTTAAAAGTTCGGTTTCTCCGGTTTCGGTGAAAAGGCCGACGATGCTAAGTATGACGCACACCAGACATATTGCGGCGCAAACGGCGTCATAGATCAGCACTCTCGGATCTTTGATTTTTTTGGATTTCATATCATTTTCTCCTAAGCTTTTTTGCTAACACCTATTTTACCTTCTATTTTTTGATATGGCAAGCGATTTTGCGCCGAATCGTGTATACGAAAATATACAACCGTCTATTAAGTAAGCACGTATCGACTATTTGTCGCAAAAATTTTTTCGTTTTTTTGCCTCGGGCGGAACAAAGCTGACAAAAAAATTCAAAAAAAGACAAAAATCGACAAAACGTGCCCGCGCAGAGGGCGCCGCATGCGCTAAAATATAATTGTTCAAATCGATTGCGGGGCAAATATTATTGAAACAATTGACAGATATGATTGATATTTTGCCACAAAAGACCGGCACGGAGACAAAAATGAGCCAACACGAAAAAGAAATTGTTTTAGAGCACCTTAAAAACAGCTATTATGCAGAAACCGACGACGACTATTCGGCGGAATTTTTCAAAAGCGCCGTTGCCGTCATTTTGTCAAGTCGAAAGACTTGCGAATATATTCTGGATCGACTTTCGCGCGGCAAAACGCGCGGCGACGTTTTGCTTTATCGCTGTTTTGCATTGACCGCATGACACCATATAACCCCTCCCGTAAAATATTTACCGAAAAGAGCCGCTATGTAGCGGTTCTTTTTGTGTTGCAAGTTTCGGCTTTTTGTGTTACACTTGTTTTAAAAAAACAAACGAGGTAAAAAATGCAGAAATCTCTTGAAATTTACAACGAAACCAATCGCAAGCTGAAAGCGCTTGCGTATTGCGGCTTTTTGTCTGGGTGGGACATCAACACCGAAATGCCCCCTAAAGCCAACCACGAAGAGCAGCTTTCCGCGCTTTCCGAAATGAGTTATACGCTTCAGACCTCGGACGAATATTCTGCCGCGGTTGACGATTTGTACGCTCACCGCGACGAGCTGTCGGACGTTCTTAAGCACGAAATAGAAGCCGCAGTTCTTTCCAAGCAAAAGCTTAAAAAAGTGCCGATGGACGAATACGTCGAATACGGCGCGCTTCTTAACCGCTTCTACAACGTCTACGTCGAGGCAAAGAACAAAAGCGATTTCTCGCTTGCGCTTCCGTATTACGAAAAGGTGGTGGAGTTCAAGCGCAAATACGTTCTCTGGCAACAGACCGACGAGCTTTCCGGCTACGACGTTCTGCTTGACGAATTCGAGAAGGGAACGAGCCGAAAGCAATACGACGAATTTTTTGCTCTCCTAAAAGAAAAACTCGTTCCGCTTATCAAAAAAATAAACGGCAAAAAGCTTCCGTTCGACGATTCTTTTAACAAAAAATACTATTCCGAAGAAGGCCAAAAATGGTTTCAGGAATATCTAAGAGGCGTCGTCGGCTTCACCCCCGATCACACCGTGGTGAAGGAAAGCGAGCACCCGTTCACTTCCGGCTACGGAAAAACCGACGTCAGAATCACCAACCATTTTTACACCGACAACTTTTTGTCGTCCGTTTACAGCGCCATTCACGAAATGGGGCACGGCATGTACGAAATGCAGGTATCGGACGAGGTTGACAAAACCATGAGCGGCGGAGGCGCAAGCATGGCCATGCACGAAAGCCAGTCCAGATTTTTGGAAAACGTTATCGGTCGCAGCAAAAGTTTTTGGGAAACGCACTTTGAAAAACTTAAGGAAATCTTCCCCGAAAACCTTGACGGCGTAACAGCAAACGATTTGTATCTGCTTTCGAACAGAGCGGAGTGCTCCTTGGTTCGCACCGAGGCAGACGAGCTGACTTACAGCTTGCATATTATGGTGCGCTACGAAATCGAAAAAGGGCTTTTGAACGGCCAAATTGAGGCAAAAGACATACCTTCCGAGTGGAACAGGCTCTACAAGGAATATCTCGGTATAGACGTTCCGTCGGACAAAGAGGGCTGCTTGCAGGACGTGCATTGGGCATGCGGCGATTTCGGTTATTTCCCGACCTACGCGCTCGGCAGCGCGTATGCGTCGCAGATATATCACGCAATGCAAAAGGATCTGGACGTCGACGCCGAAATAAGAACGGGCAGTTTTTCGGGCATCGAAAAGTGGCTTGCCGAAAAAATCCACCGCTTCGGCGCGTCGAAGGATCCGAAAGATATACTATTTTATGCCACGGGTGAGGAATTCAACCCTAACTACTATATAGACTATCTCGTCGGCAAATATTCCAAACTCTACGGTTTAGACGCATAAACCGAAACTTAAACGTCGTTTACAGCTATTATGAAAAAACTGTTCAAAAACAAAAAATTCGTCGCGGCATTGTCGGTGACGCTGTCGCTTCTTCTTGTGGTGGGACTTTCGCTTTTTTACGCTTTCTTTTTGCGCTACAGCACCGCGCCTAAAGGCGGCAAGCCGAAAACCATCGACTTGTCGGTTATGCCCGCCGGCACGCCTGCAGACCTTGAGTATCTCTACGATCTGAACGTCATCGACTTCGGCGACGGAGGCGAAGAGTATATGGCTCATCCCGACAGCGTTCTGCTTAACCCGGGGACGGAAAACGAAATCGTTTACACCGTTTACGTCGGCGGTCACGGCAAAGGTCCGCTTCAGGTCAAAACTTCTTCCGACGGCGGAAAGACCTATTCGTCTAGGTTGACGTCGCTTCCGAAAAGCTGGGAAAAGAGCGAAGAAACGCCAACCGTGTACGAACTTCAGTTTGTCGGCGGCGAAAAGAAATGGATTTTGATATCTGCAAATCCTAAATGGCCGGGCTACCGCTCGGGCGACGGATTCAACGTGTCGGTTTCGACGGATAATTGCGAAACCTGGACGGAGTTCCAAAAATTCTACGGCAAGGACAGCGATTTTCCGACTAATCCTATCGTGGCGATGAGCGCGCTCGTCAGACTTAAGGAAAACGGCGAGTGGGCCGACAAATGGATGGGGCTTTTCCACGACAACAAGTTCCGCCTTTACAAAACCATTCTGACCTTTGACGAAAGCGGCAACCCGAACTGGTCGCAGCCGGAGGAATATCTGAAAAATTCCGTAACCGCAAGCGGAAAAAAGACCGATCAGACCTTCCTTGCAAAAATGGCCAAGCTCTGCGAAGTGGAGTGCGTGCGCTCCTCAAACGGGCAGGGCGACGAGCTTATGATAATCGGCCGCTCCAACACCAAGCGCATGAATTCGCTTATGGCGTATTCCACCGACGAAGGGGAAACCTGGACGGAGCTTAAGGAAGCGCCTGCCGCGGTAAACGGCGAACGCCACAAGGCGGAATATACGCCCGACGGTCGCATGGTTATGACGTTCAGAAGCGTCGAGCGCGACGGCAGATTTACGTGGCACTCGGAAGGCCTCGTGATGTGGGTAGGCAAATACGAGGATTTGAAAAAGTGGTATGACAGTGGCGAAAATTCCCTCGGCGACTACCGCGTAAAACTGGCGCACGTATATCTTTCCGGACAGACCGAACCTGCCGAAAAAGCCGGCTCCGACACGGGATATTGCGGAGTGGTCGTGCTGTCCGACGGCAGAATAGTGGTTTCGTCCTACGGGAAGTTTGACGCCGAAAGCGGCAAAACCTACATAACTTCCAAAACCGTTAAGCTTGAAGATTTGGACAAGCTATATGCTAAACTTGCAAAAACAGGCGGTTAATTTGCCGAAACGGCAGGATAAACCGTCAAATTCGGCACTATAAAAAGAAACCGACAAAACGCGGCAAAATTTTTGAAAAACGCTTTTGTTTTTAATTTTGATGTGCTATAATATCAATCGTAAATAATATACAAAGAGGCGATAAAATGAAAATCGATATTTTTTCGGGCTTTTTGGGCGCAGGCAAAACCACGCTCATAAAAAAACTTATAAAAGAAGCCTATCACGGCGAAAAAGTGGTTCTCGTTGAAAACGAATTCGGCGAAATAGGCGTGGACGGCGGCTTTTTGAAGGAAAGCGGCATCCAAATCAACGAACTCAACAGCGGTTGTATCTGCTGCAGTCTGGTCGGCGACTTCAAAAAAGCTTTGCACGAAGTGGCCGAAAAGTTTAATCCGGACAGAATCGTCATCGAACCGTCCGGCGTAGGCAAGCTCAGCGACGTAATAAGCGCCGCGCTTTCCGCCGAAATCGAAGACGCGTACATCAACACCGCAACCACCGTCGTGGACGCGGCAAAATGCAAGATGTATATGAAAAACTTCGGCGAATTTTTTGACGATCAGATCAAAAACGCAAAGTGCATAGTGCTCAGCCATTCCGACAAATGCACGGCCGAAAAGCTGGCCGAAGCCGTTAAACTCATAAAAGAAGTCAACCCTGTTTCGACCGTCGTAACCACTCCGTGGGACGAGCTGACGGGCGGGCAGATCGTGGGCGCAATGGAGCACAGCAAAACGCTGTCCGGCGAACTTGAGGAGCTTGAAGAAGAAGCAAAACACGAGCACGAACATCATCATCACCATCATCATCATGACGACGACGATGAACACGAGTGCTGCTGCGGGCATCATCACGATGATGACGACGAAGACGAGCACGAACATCATCACCACCATCACCATGACGACGACGAACACGAGTGCTGCTGCGGTCATCATCACCATGACGATGACGACGAAGACGAGCACGAATGCTGTTGCGGACATCATCACCACCATCACCATGCAGACGAAGTGTTCTCCAGTTGGGGCGTCGAAACCGGCAAGAAGTTTACCGAAAAGGAAATCGAAACCGCGCTTGAAAGCCTTGAAAGCGGGAAATACGGATTTATTCTGCGAGCAAAGGGCATCGTGGACTCCGCCGACGGGAAATGGATTCATTTCGACTACGTTCCGTCCGAGCCTGATGTCAGACGCGGCGGCAGCGACGTAACGGGCAGGCTGTGCGTCATCGGACAAAACCTTGACGAGCACGCGCTTAAGGAGCTTTTCGGAGTTTAGACTATGAAAGAAACTTATACGGAAGTTCCGACCTACGTTTTTTTGGGGTTTTTGGAAGGCGGCAAAACCACTTTCATTCAGGACACCTTGGAGGATAAGCGGTTTTTCGACGGAGAAAAGACGTTGCTTCTCGTTTGCGAGGAGGGCGAAGCGGAGTACGACAGCGGAAGGTTTGCGTCAAAGGACGTCGTGATCGTTCCGGTTGAGGACGAGGAAACTCTCACTCCGGAATTTCTGGGCGATTTGCAGAAAAAATACGATTTCGGCAAAGTCATCGTGGAATACAACGGCGTTTGGGGTATAGACGCGCTTTTCGGTTCCATTCCGGAGGAATGGGCCGTGGCGCAGATAATGACGCTTTTCGACGCGGAAACGTTTTTGAATTACAATCAGAACATGCGTCAGCTGGTGTATGAAAAAATTCAGGTGTCGGACATGGTGGTTTTCAACCGATTCAAATTCGGCGGGGACGTTATGCCGTTCCACAAAGTGGTGAGGGCGATATCCCGTCAGTGCGACATCGTTTACGAAGACAAGGAAGGGCGCGTGAAAATGGACGACATCGTCGATCCGTTGCCGTTCGACGTCAACGCGCCGATAGTTGAAATTTCCGATCGCGATTTTGCGATATGGTACGCCGACCTTTCGGACGACGTGAAAAAATACGTCGGCAAAACGGTTAAATTCAAAGGTATGGTGGCGCACGACAGGAAGCTTCCGCAAACGGAAGTGGCAATCGGCAGATATATAATGCAATGCTGTCAGGCCGACATTCAGTTTTACGGGATGATTTCCAAAAGCAAAACTCCCGTCGAGTTTAAGGACAAGGACTGGGTGACGGTCACCGGCGTCATCGGATTTGCCTATCACAAAGCCTACGGCGGCAAAGGCCCCGTTATGGAAATAAAGGCGTTGGAGGCGGCCGAAGCTCCGGAAGAGCAGGTCGCAACCTTCTACTGAGAAATCAAAAACAAAACCCGAGTTCAGGCTCGGGTTTTTTATAATGGTTCAATTATAGATATTTTATAGCTATTTCGTAATATACACCGTCGTGGCGGCGGACTTGTAGTTTTCGGCGGACACCGTCAGAACCACTTCGTATCTGCCGCTTTCGGCAAGGTACGGCGCAAGGTCAACGGTGCTTTCGCCGTCAAGCGGGATAGCGACGCCGTTTACGGTCAGAAAATAGCTGTGCCCTTCAAGCTTCGTCCAGCTTACGACGGTTCCGTTCAGGTTTACCTGCGGCGGATTCAGTTCGCCCACCAGAACGACGAAAATCGAATCGGACGGTTTGCTGTCGGCTCTGTCTTCGCCGCCTGCCGCGACGACGTAGATTTCCGTCCTTTTTCCGACGGTCAGAAAGTCGTCTATTTTGAATCTTACGCAGTCGTTCGAGAATTCGGCAAGTTCGGGGTGCTCGGAAAGAAGAATCATTCGTCCGTCCACAAAAATTTTGTAGTCGGTCGCCGAGTTTATTCTTTGAAACGACAGAAACACTCCGCCCTCAAAATCGGCGCCTAAGTTGTACGGCGCGGACACAGGAAGCTTGAAGACGAACGAAATTTCTTTTTCTGCGCGGCCGTAACCGTCGGCGAACGCCACCGCCTTTATGACGTAAGTGCCAGACGTTTCCAAAACGTCCGACAGGTCCACGGAATTTTCCGTCGTCGAAAGAGCAAAACTGCCGTTAACGAAAACGTCTATTCTTTCCGCCGTAGGCGCCGACCATGAAAGCACGGTTCCCGAAATCGAAAAGCTCTCGAACGTCAGGCGCTTTAAGAACCTTGCGTTTAAGGTTACGTCCGAGGTGATTTCCAGCAGAAGCTCATGCTCGGAAGACAGAAGCTCGTCGCCCTTAAACCAACCTGCAAATTCCGCATCCGCAGTGTCCGAGGAGGTGAGGCGTGCCGTTTCGCCCTTGCGGTATTCGCCCGCGCCGGATACGGCGCTCGGGTATTCGGTTTCTATCGAAACGTCGAAAACGATCTTTTCGAAACACGCCGTAAATTCGGCGTCGTCGGTAAGTGTAATTTCAAAACTCGGGTCTGACGAGAAAAATTCGCCGTCTAAAAGCCATTTTGTGAAAACGTAATCCTCCGCAGGCGTTGCGGTAAGGCGATAGGAATTAGGCACGGTTTCTTCTTCCAAGGTTGTCGTTCCGCCTTTGGCACACAAAACCGTCACTTTCGGAACGAACAGCTTTATGCCGAAAACGGCAAGGTCGCGTCCCGCGGACGTAACAACGGACGTCGGAAAAACGTAGCCTTCTTTTTCAAACGACAGCGAGCTGCCGTGCTTAACGTCAGATAATGAAAACGAACCGTCGTCGGCGGTCAGACATACTTCTTTTCCGTTTACGAAAACCTTTACTCCCGCCAGCACGCCTCCGGAGGAAAATATTTGTCCCGAAACGTCGTAAGAGATGTCGGTGGTCGGAATTTTGTTGCATCCCAAAAAACAAACAGCAACAAAAACGGCCGATAAAGCAACGAACAATTTCTTCATGTTTCCTCTACAAAAACCTTTTTTAATAATATACAACTTTTGCCGGATTCAGTCAACGGAAAACGCGTCGAAAATTTTTCAAACCGTCCGGTTTCCTTTAAAAGAAAAAACCTCCGGAAAAGACTTTTTCAAAATAGGTTGCAAAATCGGATAATTCGGGTTATAATAAAGATAATTCCGAATTTGGAGAAGGCTATGAACAACCTGCAAACAGCCGCAGAAGTGAGAAAAGTGGTCGAAAGTCTGTCGAAAGGCGTCAACCCGTTCACGGGCGAAAAGGAAATAGGGGGCGCGCTTTCGGACGAAAGAGTGCAAAAAGCGTTGTCGGTTGCGGCAAAAATGCTCGAGGACGCCGAAAAGAGGGAAAAGGCGCTGTCGGATTCCGACGCATCGACGAACGAACGCCGCAAATGGACGGTTCTTGAAGAAATGCAGCTTCAGGAAGAAGCGAAGCAAGGTTTCACCGTGGAACAGATGGCTGCCGCCCACAAACGCAGCTGGGCGGGGATAATATCCCGTCTTTCCAAAATGGGGCTTCTTATTGAAAACGATCCGTCCGGCGGAAAACGTTGGCAGAAGGAAGAAGAGGAGCTCCTGCGGGAAGAATTTTCGGGCGGAATGCTTTTGGAGCAAATGGCCGCTTCGCACGGAAGGAGCATGCAAAGCATAATCGGCAGGCTTGCAAAAATGGGGCTTATCGAAAATTGACGAAAGATGGCGGGGAAAATTAAATATTATTTTAAAAGGAGTCAAAAATGAAAAAAATCATCTGCAAAAAAGAGTACGACACCGAAACCGCTGAAATCGTGAGCAAAAAAACGTTCGGATTTTTCGGCGATCCCGAAGGATATGAAGAAACCTTGTTCGTAACGCCGGAAGGCCTGTACTTCCTGTACACGAGCGGCGGCGCGGCCAGCAAATATCCTACGGAAAACATCGAAAGAGTAGCAAAAGCAAACGTAAAGAAATATCTTGACTGACAAAATAAAAATCGTCGGCAAAAAAATCGTACAAAAAAAGCATATTTCGGGCATCTCCTGAAATATGCTTTTTGATTTTAGCATTTAAATCGAAGGATAACATTGAAGTTAACTTCAAAGTCAAGCGTTTTCATAAAAAATTTTTAACGAACAAAATAAAACGGAGAAGAGCCCCTCTTAAACTCGTAGACGGTTTCTGAAAAAGTGTCTTAAATGCGACAAAAACAAAAAAATTGTTTCCCGTAATTTTCAAAAAAACGAAAAAATCTTTCCGCTTTCGCCCGAAAAACGTGAAATTTTAAGGATAAATTAACGTTGGGGTTCCACCATAAAGGCAAATAAATCCGGAGGTAAATACGTATGGAAGGTATTACTAAGTTTTTCAAAAAATGCAAATGGGACAGCATCATAATCGCCATTCTGACGCTGGCTCTGGGTATCGTGTGCGTGGCGTTGCCGGCAGAATCCGGGGACGTACTGACAAAAGTTTTCGGCTGGTCGCTTCTGGTGATGGGCATTGCGATCGCCGTCGACTACGCCTGCATCGACAGATTGCTCGGACACGGGCTTTTAATCGGCGCGGTTCTGATGATAATTTCCGGCATCTTCTGCCTCGTTTATCCTGAATCTATAAAAGCCATTTTGACGGTTTTGTTCGGTCTTTATCTTATTGCCGACAGCATGTCGTCCGTCGTCGACAGCATCTATCTTGCCAAAATCAAGGCGAAAGGCTGGTTCTGGCTGCTGCTGTTGTCCGTTCTGACCTGCATCCTCGGCGTGGTGGTAACCTTCTCCACCTTTGAATCGGTGGTTCTCTTTGCGGGCGTTTCCCTTATCGTTGCGGGCGCGGAAAGACTGGTTCTTACAATCGTTTTCAGCAAGAACGTCAGAAAAGCCAAAAAAGAATTCTTCGACGGTGCCGATTTATAATCCGGAACAATAGCAAACAGCAAGCCAAACCCGCGTCTTTCGGCGCGGGTTTATTCGTGCCGAAAAATGTTTGGTAAAACGAAAAACTCTCCAAAAATGTCTGCCAAAGACGAAACGGTTTAATCTCCGACAAAAGAGGCTTTCCGCCGCCGCTAAAAAAACCACCGGAAATCCGGTGGTTTTTGTTTTCTTAAAACAGCAATTCGTCGGCTTTGACGTCGAAAACGTCGCAAAGCTTTTTTATCATTTCTATGCTTGGTTCGGTACGGCCTTGTTCCCAGTTCGCATAGCAGCTTTCAACTACGTTCAATTTCACGGCGACTTCTTTTTGAGTCATTTTTGCGTCGAGACGAGCTTCTTTCAGATTTTTACAAAATACTTTATCCATAGTTTTAGTTTAATTATCACTAGACAAAATGTCTAGTAAAATAATAGTCATAATTTATAAAAAGCATACCGCGCGGACATGTCTGCGCAAGAAAGAGAATGCCGCTCATGAAAAAATTTTTCGAAAATCAAAACATTGACGAGATTGTTGCATAAATAGTGTTGCGAACCGTTTTATGATGTGCTTGTAACGAAAATACAAAGCGACTCCGGAGAAAGTCGTTGCAATGTTTTGGCGTTACGAGCGCTTATTAAACATAAAAGGAGAAAACAAATGAAAATTATCCGAAAAGAAGAACAAGCCAAACTCGATGTTTTGAAAGCAAAAGCCGAAGCGGGAGACGCGGAAGCGCAGGCGAAAGTGGGAGATATGTATCTGTTTTCCGTCGGCGTGGACGCCGCCGATTGCGAGATTGCGCATAAATGGTACAAAAAATCTGCGGAGCAAAACTGTGCGGAAGGAATAGCGAAGCTTGCCTATTTGTACGAACTGGGATACGGCAAAGACGGTGAAATCATTCTTCGTTCCGACAAGGCGAAAGCAAGAGAACTATATGAAAAAGCCGCAGCAATGGGCAACGAATTTGCAATAAATCACTTGGCAAAGATGAAATAGCCGCGGAGAGAAGAAATGTATTTCAAGAAAAACAGCGAATTTCAGATAGACGGAACGGGCAACTACAAAGTGGAGGATTTGTTGGGCGAAGGCGGGCAGGGAGAAGTGTATCTTGTGTCCGACGGAGCAAACAGATATGCCCTTAAAATTTACAAAGAGAAACAAAGTTCCGATTTCAAGTGGAATTTGAAAAACAACATAGAAAAGGGCAGTCCTTCCGGTGAGTTTTTGTGGCCGAAGAAATTGCTTGAATGTCCGGACGGGCGCATCGGATATCTGATGGACTTAAGACCGAAAAATTACGTGTCGTTCGTATCGTATCTGACGGGAAAACACCCGTTCAAATCGCGGGCAATAATGCTTAAGTGGTGCATCAAACTTTGTATTGCATTTAAAAAATTGCACGAAATGGGATATTCCTATCAAGATCTTAACGACGGTTCGTTTTTCATGGATCCGGAAACCGGAGATTTGCTGATTTGCGACAACGACAACGTAACTGCGGACAAAAAAAATCTGGGGATACTCGGCAAAATGCGCTACATGGCTCCCGAAATCGTTCGAGGCGAAAAGATGCCGGACGTTCATTCGGACAGGTTTTCGTTGGCGGTGATATTGTTCATGGCATTATGTCTGGGCAATCCGTATGAGGGCGAGCGGCTTAAGAATTACGATATTATCGACGAACGCGCAGAGTACGAAATGTTCGGTACGGATCCGGTGTTCGTCTATCATAAAACCGACAAATCCAACCGACCGATAAGGGGTTATCACGGCAGCGTTCTGAGGAGATGGGCATACATTCCGATTTATGTGAAAGAGGCGTTTCATCGGACCTTTGTCGACGGCCTTATTGACAGAGAAAACGAAAGAACAACCGAGATTGAGTGGCTGAAACTTCTGACAAAATATCGCGACGAACTGTTAACTTGCCCTAACTGCGGCTATGAATTCATCTACGGTTTTGAAGAAAAGAAAGCCTACGACGTTTGCCCGGCCTGCGGCAAACCGCGAAAAGAGATTTGCGTGTTGCATTTTACCAAAAGCAAAGTAACTTTGGAACCGGGAAAAATGATTTATCTGACGCATATCGACAAGTATTCGTCTGATTATTTGTCTGCGGTAGGCAAAGTGGTGGCAAACAAAAAAAATCCGTCGGTTTGGGGCATAAAACTTGCCATGCCAAACGACGTCGAAATCAAAGATTGCGAAGGAAACGTCAAAATCGTCGCAAAAGACGGAGTGATTCCGATTGTTCGCAACTTAAAAATCAAGTTCACTCCTTCAGCGATAGCCGAAATCAAGGCATAGGAGAGAAGTATGGATAGTGAAACGGTTAAATTGATCGAAGACGAGTTGTTCTTGCCGGCGCTCGAATATATCGCAAAAACCGGCAACGCAAGCTGCGTTTCTTTGCAATTGAAATTTTCGATATCGTATCCGCGTGCAAAGCGGTTTATAGATGCGGCGGCTCGGTTAAAAAACAAACCTGAAGATTTGAAAGCGTTGTTATCAACCAACGATTACAAGAAAGAGGAGATATAAAATGGAAGACAGAATGATGGCCGAAGGCATTGCCAGGCAAGAATTGAATTTGTTGTTCGTCATAGATAATTCCGGATCTATGGAGGGCGAAAAATTAGGTGCCGTAAACAACGCGATCCGCGACGTAATGAGCATAATGCCGGAAATTCAGGAAGATACGTCGGACGCAATCATAAAAGTGTCGGCGCTGAAATTCAGCGACGAAGCAAAATGGGTTTATGATGAACCGAAAGTCGTGGGGGATTTCAAGTGGACCGATTTGTCCAGCGAAGGCGGAACTAATTTGTCGAAAGCGTACGACGAACTGTCCAGGTGGCTTTGCAAAAAGTCAAACGGCGGACAGATGCCGGATATGGGCGGCATTGCTCCGATAATAATTTTGATGACCGACGGATTGCCCACCAGTTACGATTGGGAAAAACGCTTGGAATGTTTGAAAAAGAAAGGCTGGTACAAAGTCGCCCTGAAATACGCCTTGGCAATAGGCATCGACACGGACGAAGCTATGGACGTGTTGAAAAAGTTTACGGGAAATCCCGAAACGGTTTTGAAAGTTTACACTGCCGAAGCGCTGCGCAAAGTTATAAAAGTGATTGCGGTTACGGCAAGCAAAGTCAAGTCTAATTCTTCAAGTTCGTCCGTGGGGCAAAGCGGCGCGAACGTCGCGGGTGCGGCGGTGAACAACAATTTGGTTGCGCAAGGCGAAATTGCCAACAAACTGGAAGAAATTCAGGACATAGAGTGGTAGGGGATCGTTATGGAAGACAGGATAGCAAAACAAAGGTTAAACGTAATCATGCTGGTGGATTGTTCGACAAGCATGCGAGGCGAAAGAATAAGCCGGGTGAACAACGCTTTGCGCGACATAAAAAAGCACTTGTGCGAAATGCAGGATGAAAACGTAAACGTTGATTTTTATCTTACGGTTATCACTTTTTCAACCGACGCGTTTTTGCTTAACGGCGACAAAGCCAAGTCGATAAAGGAGTTTGATTTTAAGGACATAAAGGCGGGCGGATGGAGCAATTTGCATATTGCCTATGCAAAACTCGAAGAACTGCTGAAAAAAGAAAGTCGCGGCGGAATAATGCCCGACTTTGGCGGAGTTGCGCCGATCCTTCTTTTGATGACGGACGGCCATCCTACGAAATGGCCGATGAAAGACGAAACGAACGCATTGAAAAAATTGCCGTGGTTTAACGTCGCTCTCAAATACGGCATCGCCATCGAACTGAACGATGCAAGAACCCTAGAGGTACTGCGAGATTTTGTCAGCGGAAACGGAGATATAATAGAGTGCTACGACAGCAAACTTCTCGAAAGAATCATCAAAATAATAGTGCTGACGGCAAGCAAGGTCAAATCGAAGTCCAGCAGCGTTCACCAAGAGAAGTGTCAGTCGGTTACGAACGAAATAAAACAGCAAGTGCAACAGGCACTGGCGGAAGTCGACGACTGGGAGTGGTGAGCAGAATATACAAACATAAAAGGGCGTTAATATGCTAAAATTTATCAGTAAAACATCAATCGGGTATGCACATATCGGCAGCGGCACGGTGTGTCAGGATTATTCCGCTTCCTATCACGACGAGGAAAGAACGATAGTAACGGCTTGCGACGGACACGGCGGGAAAATTTATATCAGAAGCAATATGGGCAGCAAGTACGCTTCACAAGCCGTGATGAGCGTGTTTCAAAACGTGCGGCGCTCCTTGTTTTATAAGTACACGCGGCAAGAAATTTGCGAAAAGATAAAACTTGGCGTTTTGTGCGAGTGGAACACCCTTGCCGAGCGCGACGTTTCCGAAAAGCCGTTTACAAAAAAAGAGTTGGAAAAACTCGGCGAGGAAGAAATTTTCAGACTGAAAGGGAATTTTTCAAAAGCTTACGGCACGACGCTGAACGGAGCAATGGTGTTTGGAAACAAATTGATTTGTATAAACGTCGGAGACGGTGGAGTGTTCGCTTTGAAAAAAGGAGAGGTGAAGTCGGTGTTCGAAGAAATCGACGATGACGAAACCGTTGCGAATCTTACGTATTCCATGTGCAGCGAAGACGCCTATAAACATATAAACGTCAAAATTCTGGATTTTTGCGAATACGACGGAGTTCTGATTTGCACCGACGGAGTGGTGAATCCGTATCAAAATATGAACAACTTTGCAAAATCCTTTGCAAAACCTATGACCGCCAAAATTCTGGCCGACGAATACGGAGATATTGATCGATTTATAGAAAAAATGGGTACGGAAATAGGCATAGGAGACGACGTGTCTTGTGCCATGATCGTTAAGTCTTCGACAAATCCCAAAAATTACAGAAGGTGAAAACACAGGCAATCCGCCGGAAAACTTACAGGTGAGAAATGAAGTTCAAAGACGCGCTTAAAAAAGTTTATAAATCGTCGAGAAACAAAGAGTATCTGAAAAATCCTTTTCTCGTTTATTCACGGATTTCGGACCTTGTGGGAAATTCTTATGAGGACAAAAAGAAAAACGAGCTGTTTTTTAAGATAGAAAAAGAAGTCAATCTGTTTTCTCTTGCCATGGAATTCGGTTTGGAAGGGAAAAACGATGCAATTAACCGATATGCGGAAGTTGCCGACCTGTTGTCTCAAAAAGCCTTCGAGGACCTTGCTGATTTGATATATAGCGTCGTTTGGCCCGAAACGAATGCGGAAAAAGAAAAATCGTCTTCAAAAGTTATACGGAAAATCGAACAAACCGAGTCCGGAACGAACGGAAATTATTCTTCGGGAGGAGGTTCTTGCTTCAGTGTTTTGGCGGTGTTTTTCTTTTTGCTGATCGGCGTCGCCGTCGCAATCGTTTTGGGCTTCGTTATCTTCGGAAAACACCTAAAATGGGACGTTTTGGGGTGGATAACAGATATTTTCAAGATACAAAAGTGGCAGACAATTCTCCTATGTCGGCCGGATTTAGGGTGAATAAATCCGACAACCATACACGAATAATGTTGCGATATGTTTTACAATGTGTTTAACAACAACATAAAGGAGTGATTTTATGAGAGTGTTAGGTTGGATCTTTTTCGTTTTGCTAATTTTCAGTGCGGGATTTCTTTCCTGCTATTTCGGATTGTTTGACAAATATCTTGCAATGATCATTTAATAAGGAGAAAACAACGATGAAAAAATTTTTGATTGTTTTGGTTGCATTCGTTATCGCATTTTCGGTAATAGGGCTGACGGCGTGTAAAAATAAAGAAGAACTTAAAAACGAAAACGGCAAGTATTCGCAATTCGGCGAATTTTCTTACAAAGGCAAAACGCTGATCGACTATGCCGTAAAAACGATTTCCGCAAGTGAAGCAAAGCAGATTCTCGCAGCAGGCAGGGCGGAAAAGAACAACGCCGTCGTAGGTTTGAACGCGAACGTCTCTTTGGCTGCTCCTGCGAACAATGCGCCCACTGCGGATATAGTTAACAATATTCTTAAAAACTATGCGGGTTGCGACATCACGACCAAGTATTACGTTGACAGCAAAGACGATTTGCAAATCAAAATCGACAAACTCACCGGCGTGGATTTTAAGCACGTGTTGGAAGAAAATCGGTTTACGCCGTTCAGTCAGTTGGTGGCAAAAAACGTTATCGTTTACGACGGCCTCATTGACTATATGGAGGAAGCAAACGCCGAATTTGCCGCGTCGGAAAGAGGGCTCGTGGCTCCGTTCAAAAGCGTCTTTTCTTATCATGAGGACGCAAACGGCAATCTAATAATTCAAATAAGGGATTATGCCGAAATAGCTTCCAGCGTCGGCGGCGGCATAGGCGCTTCATACAGACAGGATACCGAAATTATCTACGACAGCGAAGGCAAGATGATTACCTGGCAAACGTCGCTCGGGCTTTATTCGTCCACACCGCAAGGCACCATAAAGGAAGGATATATTTTGGAGATGTCGGTTGACTGGGTAGAAAAGGTATAATCTTAAAAAAGCTCAAATAGCGCTCATTATTGCTTGCTATGTTACATAATTAGCGGTACAATAGGATTTGTATAATCGAAAGGAGAAAGGCTATGGGAAAAGCGGCAATGTGCATAGAGATGTTGCAAATCCTAAATTCGGGCAGAGTTTACAAAGTGTCCGAACTTGCCGATTTGCTGGAAACAAATCCCAGAAACGTAATCGAATACAAAAAAGAACTGGAAGAGGCGGGTTACTATATAATAAGCATACCCGGCAAATACGGCGGCTACAAACTTGACAAGACAAGCCTTATTCCAAGTTTAAGATTTACGGAAGAAGAGAAGAAGGCCTTAACGGCCGGCGCAGGATATCTGGAGGCAAGAAACGACTTTTTGCTGAAAAAAGATTTTCAGCTGGCGATGGCCAAAGTGTATTCGTCGCTGAAACATACCGAGCCGCAAGTGGAGCCGCTGATTATCAACAGGTTTCCGTTGTCTATGCTCGGCGAAGAAATCGTCTCCCGCTACGAAGCTATCGAAAAGTGCGTCATAAAACAGTGCAAAATCGAAATGGAATATATGTCGCTCAAAGGCGAAGCCGCAACCAGGGTTTTCCATCCGTACAGACTTTTTATGTACAACAACGCCTGGTATACTATCGGTTTTGACGAAAAAACAAACGATATAAGATATTTCAAACTGAACAGAATCAGGAATTTCAAAATTCTTTCCGATCAGAAATTCAGAAGAATGCTTTCGTATAACGAATCCGATTATTTCGACGAGTTCGGAATGAAGGGCAACGGCGATTGGTATAAAATCAAACTTCAGCTGTTCGATCAATACGCAACGCTGGTAACGGAACGTTTGTACGGCAAAAATCAGAAAGTGGAAACACTGGCGGACGGTACGGCAATTCTGACTTGTGAAATGCAGAACAAAGAAAGCATAAAAGTTTTCGTTCTCGGTTTCGGCGAACATTGCAAGGTGCTCGAACCCGAGTGGCTGAAGGATGAAGTTACGACAACAATACGAAAAATTTCTAAGGAATATCCAGAAACAGGTAGAGAAGGGGAATAAAATCAATGAAAGGGATATTTCAAAAGATAATAGCCGCTTGTTTGATTTTGGTTACATTGTTTGTATTTGTCGCATGTTCTCAAGATAATAACGAGGGAAACAATGAAAACGGCGGAGCGGGCAATATCGACATTGATGATATCAATGATGCATTCGTTGATATAAAATTTAATGAAATCGAAGTAACCGAATCGAACGTAACGGAAATTTCCGTGCAGGAAATTTTGTTAAATACAGTAGAAGTTTCCGATATTGAGGTTTTAGACATTGAACTTACCACTATAAACGACGAATTTGTATATTTGGCTTACAAAAACTTTGTCGATTACTACGGTGTTGACATCGATTGGAACGAGTTTATAAAGGACGTGGCAATAGGCGGAGGAGCAATCATCGTTATGGTTACTCTTTCCACGGTTGCGGGACCGATAGGCACTTTTTTCGGTGGAGTTATAGCGTCCGAATTTGCTGCGAGCGCATTGATAATCGGAACTGCGCTCGATGCGGCGGTGGCTGGATATAAAGCATATCGAGACGGCGGAGATTTGACGTACGTCTTGGGGCATATGCTGCAAGGAGTGGGCGAAGGGTTCAAATTCAGTGCCATACTTGCGCCATTGACCGGTAGTGTTGCCGGAATTAAAGCCTTAAAGGCTGTCAGTCAACTAAGAAAAGTACCGGGCTTTGAAAATATAACACATAAACAGGCAAGCGAATTGTTAAAGAACGCCGCCAAAATGTTGGAATTGACAAAAGGATTAACGAAAGAAGCCACGGATGCCGCCCTGAAAGAATTATATCGAAACTCTGCGGAAAGTATTGCGAAGGAAATCTCAGAGGACTTGTTCATTCAGGCATTCAAAGCACAAGATGCCATTATATCGATAATGAAGAGCACCAACGCGTTTAACCTTTCAAAAGAACTGTTAAAAACGTTAAGAAACAACTTTATGTCAAAAGCGGGAGTTTCGGAGGAAGTCGGCAAAGCTCTTATTAAAAAGCTGAAAAATCATTCCATAAAGACAATAAACGATATCGGAGACGAAGCAGTCAGAACATACATAGAGAAGAATGTCGGCGAGTTTGTCGAATTGTTCGGAAAAGCTGTCAAGAAAGACTTTGTTGAAAGTCTCATTGAACGAAAAGTCGGCAAAGAAGTGGCGGACACGATTATGAGTTTGATTGCAAAATCAAAAAATGCCTATTCCGAAATCGTAGAGAAAATCGGCAAATCCACAATAGACGACATTTTGTCTAATGCAGATTCGTTGCTACTGCTACAGTCAAGGTATGGCTACACGAATGTCATAAAATTGCTGAACACAAAAAAACTTTATAATTGTTTGTTGCAAGATAATCAGATTCCCGAAAAAGCCATCAAAAAAATTATTGACGGATTTATGGACGGAACGATAAAGACCGTTGATGACGTGGCAAAAATCAACAAACAAGCGGCAAAAAATATACGTTATTCCGAAGCTCTGGCACAAGCATTGAAAGATCTTGGTCTCGGGAAGAGAATGTCGGATTTTATAGACGGTTTAGTTGTGGACAAAATGATGATGCACGTTAGTAACGACATTGTTTCGAGTGCAACTATGCAAGATATTGTAAAAAATCGACTTACCAAATCAAAGATTGTTTCAAGATACGGAAGCCAAGTTTACAACGAACTTGTCGATAAGGCAAGGTTTTTGATCGGGGCCTGCGGCTCACAAAACAACGTCAACAAAACGTTGATAAATGAAATTTTGCAAGACGTCTTATCCTCTAAAAACGTTGCGCCGGAAGCAATCTCTCGAATAATGAAAGGTATGCCGGTGTCTGCGTGGGGCGTTTCGGACGACGTATTGAAAGAAGCTTGGCAAACAATCGGGCTGTATTATAAAGCGCTTGATCAAAAAGTTTACGACAATTTTGTCGGAGAAATCGCAGAGTCCAGAGGCGAATGGATAAAGTCATTCATAAAAGAATACGAACAAGCCGGAAATACAATTCGCAATAAAGCAAAATTCGCAGGAAAAATAATGGAACCTACAGGCTCGAACGCAAAATATATAAAAGCAAAATACGGCGACATATATATGTCGGAAGCCGGGTTCGTTATATTTGATCAGCATTCGATTGCAGTGTACGTCAGCGACGGTCTGACCGGAGCAAACGGCGGCATGGATGACATAATACGTGCAAACTTGTCTTATTTCGGCGTGCAGTCAACGCCAAAAGGTTACACTTGGCATCATTTGGAAGACGGAAAGACGATGATTCTCATTCCTACGGAATTACACGACGCATATAGACATACGGGCGGCGCGGATTTGATAAGAGAAGGGCTCAAGCAAACGGCATAACGGAGGTGAAATATTTTGGAATATGAAAGTATAAAAAGTCTAGAAGAACTAATGGCCATAAAGCAAAACGGATACTATCGTTTAGACGGCGATATAGATTGCAATGGTCAAGTCGTTTCCAAAATATCCGGCGATTTTACCGGGATAATTGACGGGAACGGCCACAAAATTTCGAACCTGGTGTTAAGAGCTTCTGTCTTAATTTGCGACACACAACCTTTGGCTCTTTTTTACACGATGCATAGAGCAACAGTAAAAAACATCGATATATCTGATCTGAAAATCGAGTTGCCGAAAACAGTATATGATATTAACGTAGCTGCACTATGTGCCGATGCGTCGAATTCCGTGTTTGAGAATGTGTCTGTCAGCGTGATCGATACATTAGGCGAGAAAATTCCGCTAGTATATGATTCAAACGATTGCAAATATAAAAATGTAAAACTGTCAAGCAATATGCAAATGACAAAATATGAATAGAGGATCAAGGAGAAAACAAATGAAAACACTTACAACAAAATGCTTGGCGCTTTTGCTCATCGTGGTGTGCCTTGCGGCAATGTTTTCCGCATGCACTCCGGAGGCAACCCCTGCGGTTACTATCGGTTTCAAAACGACTGACGGCGCAGCCGAATATGCGGAGTCAATCGACGCGTTTGAAATAGGACAAGTATTTTATACGTGTATAAAAGTCAAAATTGTTACCAACAAAAAATCTACGCATAACTATAAGGTAGTAATTGAGGTTCCAAGAACCAAAGATATCGAAGTAGATCAAACGGGAGGATTGGAAGCCGATTCGGTAAATTATCTTAACGATGAAGAGAAAACCGTATTAGAATTTACCATTAAAGGCTCGAAAGAAGCGGTTGAAGAAAAAATATTGTTCAAAGGGACGCCTCTCAGCGAAGGTGAAGCTAAAATATCGGTTAGCATTTACAATGAAGACGGCGAAAAAGAAGGCAGTAGTTACTTTAGAATTGTAGAATTCAAGTATGAGTTACAATAAAAGGAATTGATTATGAGTTATAAAGAAAACAAAAACTTTAAATTAAAAGTTGTCGATTCGGTAATCGTCCTTATTTTGGCGGTTATGTTTTTGCTTGGGGGAATGTTTTTTGCAAAATATAAAGAGACAAAAGCGTTCTTCAACATTGAAGACACTTCGGTTGACTATATAATTCAAATGCCGAGCAAAAGTCAGATTGACGAAATCGGAAATATGGAACACGTCGAAAGCATAACGCCGTATTTGTATAACGTAATTGATTCGGAAATTAATTCAAAGACGGTGAGATTTGGTCTTTATATTGTTGAAACCGCCGCCGATTTGGGAAGAACCACGTTTTCCGACTCGTTATTGATAAAAAAATCTACAGAGTCTTACGATAACGAACTGTTTGTTTCAGATGATTTTGCTAAGGCAAACTCATTAAAACTCGGAGACGAACTTACGCTCAATGTTTATTCTCAGCAAATAAAATATAACGTTAAAGCAATTTATTCCGGAGACAGGCGTAATGTGGGCGGAGTCGTTTTCGCCATAAAAACCGGCGATTTGGAAAAAGCCATAGATCTCAGGTATGGTGCCGACTACAAATATAGCGGAGCATATATTCACAGCAATAATTGCGCGGAAACCGAAAAATGGCTAAAAGAATATAAACCGTTAGGGGATCTTCGTCCTCGCGATGAATTTGATTCCGACGAATTGTATCAGGCATATTTGGAAAATCGAAACAAAACAGATTATACCTTAACTACATTCTACAAAGATAAATATCTTAATACTTCGCATAATCGTTACGACGGTGAAATGAATCGAAATAAGATTTTATTCATTGTTGTCCAAGCGGTTTCTTTTACGGCAATGTTGATATATATTGCCGCAAGAGTTTTCGGTTATTTTAGAACGGAAGTTGCAAAAGATATTCGCCACGCATATTCTCAAAAACAAGAACAAAAAATGTTTTCTAAATACTTGCTGATTGTGCTTGTTTTAAGTGTAGCACTTGCAATAGGGCTAATGGCCTTAAATGGAGCAATATACGATATTGGTATGTTCGAACTGGCAAACATTCTTGGATTCGTGCTGACGATTCTGCCGTCGATTTTGGTTTGGGCGGTGCAGGTGGTTGCGCTTAAAAAGAGATTTTTCTGCAAATCATGACTAAGTCCGTATTTGGAAAAGAATATGTAAATCACTTAAAAAGAACGGTGTGCCCGCTTTTAATTATAGGGGGCACATTTGTCGTTCTTGCGGTTCTGATTGTAGGATTGTTTTCATGCTCTGTATTTTTAAAAGAAAGACAGTATAAAGCCGTTTCTCTAACGAATTTTGACTATGTCGTGGAGTCATCGATAGTCAATCCTGTCCCAAACGTCTATTACAAATTAAATCAATTGGTTGGTTGTGAAAATCTCGGCAATCGCATTATTCAAGTAAATACATATATGGAATTGCCGGAAGTTGTTTACGTCGATTCGCCGTTGAAAACGCAAACTTTACACGGGGCAGATGTGGCCATATCGAAAAAAGCGGCCGAGAAATTAAATGTCGTCGTCGGAGATACAATCAAATTGCATTTCGGAATATATGAAGAAAGTGTGGAGTATACGATCGTATGCTTGTTCGAGTATGTGGACGATTTTTATGACTTTGACGACGATGCGGATTTTTCTGCAATAAAAATTGCATATAATTCGTTTATAGAGAATGCGACAACGGGAAGATACGTAACTTTTTTAAGCAAGGACGGAATGCAATGTTTTTCGGATAACAATTATCTTTATTCCGGCATCAATAATGTCGGCGTCGAAAGAGAAGCTTTGTTTAAAAAAATTGTGATAGGCAATATATTGACCGCCTTGATATTTGCGGGATTCTGCTTGGCATATACGGCATTTGTCAAACCGAAGATAGATGTCGAAGTAAGAAAATTTTTCATAAACGGTTATGGATACAAGCAAACGCGGAAGATTGCTTTTAGAGATTATTCGATATGGATAACGTTGCCTATGATCCTCGTTATGTTCGTGTTTTTAGTCTTGTACTTGTCATTAAAGGTTTCTTTGACAAGTCTGTTAACGATAATAAGCGTTGTCGTCCTTCTTAATATATTTGTGCTTAGTAAGGCGGGGAAGAAATATGAATAAACTCATAGAATTTAAAAATGTGACCGTGTTGCTTGGAGAAAGAACACTATATGAAAATTTGAATTTTGCGATAAACACCGGCGACAGCCTTATGCTGACAGGAGACAACGGGACCGGCAAATCTTTATTGTTGGAGCTTATAGCACTCGGAAACACATATGACCTAAGAAGCCGTTACAAGGGGCTGAAAGTGTCTGGAGAAATTCTTGACGCTAACGGAGAAAATTTGCTTGATCCGACAATCGAGAACAGAAAAATCGTCTATGTTACGCAAAATGAAGATTTTTACAAAAACGCCACGATTTTAAGCGAGGTAAATTCTGCCTGCGCAGGAATGGGAATCGAACTCGACGAAAAAGAGTTGGACGAACTTCTTCGATATTTTGAAATAGCGACCGGCAAAAACAAAAGGTTAAAGAATCATTTAAGTTACGGAGAAGGCAAGATAGTCCATTTGATTGCGAATATCCTAAAACTGAAACATGCAAACTTATTATTGATGGATGAACCGTTAAATCATTTAGCGTTCAAAAATTCCAAACGGTTAAACGATTTGATAATTAAAATCAAAAAAGAGAAACCCGATTTGGCGATACTGGTGGTTTCCCATTGTTGCGCAATCAATTTTGTCGATGGTGCATTGCGATATAACGTCGAAAAAAAGATTATGGAAAAAAACAAATATGTTTCTTATGATTGTTTTGATCGTGTATGATGAAAAGGTCATATTTCGAAACGGTTGGTAAGTGTTTTAATTGTCAAAAAAGCTTTGTCTAATGACAAAGCTTTTTTATTTTATAAAAAACACGGCAATATATTATTATGCAGGGGATTTTGACAAAAGGTCAATGGCGGCGAGGAAGCGGCGGACGGCGGCTTTCAGGCCTGCGGCGTCAAAGTCGCAGACGGCGGTGAAGTGTTTGCCGTCGAATTCGAGGTCGTAATCCGCCAGTATTTTTTTTATTTCGTCGGTATCGAATTTGTCGTCTGCGTGCATAACCTCACGGTAGTCCGCCACGGAGCCTCCGTCGTTTATGATCACGCGGCCGTCGGGCGAAAAGCAGAAGGCGTTGCAGACGCTTTCGTCGTAACCTTCGAGGAAAATGGTGGTGGCGACGACGACGCGGTCCTCAAAAACGCGGCACCTGATTTCGCCGTCGTAGCAATCTTTGACGTAGGCATAGAGTTGTTCGATCGAATTTTTGTTATCCATAACTTATCTCCGTTTTTATTATAGCATGCGGCAAGCGGATTGTCATCGGTTTTTTTGCGTATTTATTTAAGAAGAAGCGTGCGCCGAAGTTGAAAAACAGGTTGACAAGGCGGCGGGGATTATCGTAAAATAGAACTATCAACCAAAAGGGGATTATTATGAATTACGAAAAATTTTTAAGCAAAGCCGTGTGCGCGATGAAGCCGTCCGGCATCAGAAAGTATTTTGATTTAGCGGCCTCGATGCCTGATTGCATATCGCTTGGCGTAGGCGAGCCGAACTTTGTAACGCCGAGGGCGGGCATAGACGCGGCCATAAAGTCTATGGAAGACGGCATAACGCGCTACACTTCCAACAACGGCTGGATGCCGCTGAGGAAGAACATCTGCAAATATCTCAACCTGCGCTACGGGCTTGAATACGATCCGGAAAACGAAGTTATCGTCACCGTGGGCGTGTCGGAAGCGATCATGGACGTAATGCAGACCATCATCAATCCGGGCGACGAAATTCTGATTGCGGAACCTTGCTTCGTATCCTACGCGCCGAGCGTCATTATGGCCGGCGGCGTTCCGAAGGTTTTGAACTGCCGCGCGGAAGACAACTTCATTATCACGCCGGAAGAGCTTGAAAAGGGCATCACCGAAAAAACCAAGGCGCTCTTTATGTGCTATCCTAACAACCCGACCGGCGCGGTTATGACCAAAGAGGAGCTGGAGGCTATCGCCCCGATCATCATCAAGCACGACATTTTGTGCTTGTCCGACGAAGTTTACAGCGAGCTTACCTACGGCGGCCTCACCCACGTCAGCATAGCGAGCTTGCCGGGTATGAGGGAAAGGACCTTCGTGTTCAACGGTTTCAGCAAAGGCTTCGCCATGACCGGGTGGAGGATCGGTTACGTCTGCGCCCCTAAAGAAATGATGAAACAAACCATGAAAGTGCACCAGTTTGCCATCATGTGCGCGCCGACCGCCGGGCAATACGCCGCAAACGCCCTTCTCGAGGACGCGTTTGTCACCGATTTCGCCGAAGTCAGAAAAATGGTTGAGGAATACGACAGAAAGCGCAAATACCTCTACAAGGCATTGTTGGATATGGGGCTCGAGTGCTTCGAGCCGAGAGGCGCGTTCTATATGTTCCCGAGCGTAAAATCCACGGGCATTTCGGGCGACGAGTTCTCCGAAAGGCTTTTGATGGAAAAGAAAGTCTGCATACCTGCCGGCATCGCGTTCGGGCAGTCCGGATATGACCACATCCGCATCAGTTACGCTTACGCAATGGATCAAATCGAAAAAGGCGCCGAGCGTATGGCCGAAATGGTCAAGGAACTCAAAGCAAACAAAAAATAAGTCAAAAAGAGCTGCCGATTTCGGCAGTTCTTTTTTGTTTTTTATAAAATATTGTCTTAATTTCTGAATATGGAAGATTTTTCCAAATATTGCTTGCCACGCGCTTGTCCGCGCCATTATAATGTAAATAGGGAATAGAACTTACTTTAAGGAGGTTAAAAATGAAACGGAAATTGCTAGCAATAATAGTGCTTACCGTCCTGGCGTTTGGAGTTATGGCGTTTGCCGCATGCGACGATTCGGACACTTTGAAAATCAGTTCCTATGATAATAAGGGTGGAGCATGTGGTCTTTCGCCCGATGTGCAAATCGCTGTTGAAGCCAAAAAAGAATACTCTGTTGACGAGCCGTATATAGTCAACGTTGAATATGGTTCAACGACTTACCTTAGGCGAAATGCTGAAAGAACCATGGGGTATTTGCAAGTGTACAACCTAAACGGAGACGTGAATTTTAGTGGGTTGAAAGACATAATGCAATTGGAAACGTTGCTTGAAATCCCGTCTTTTCTCGATGAGAGCAACAGGGTACATTACGAATATAAGAACGGAAAAGAATGCGGTTTCATATTCAACGCGTCCGCCGAAATAGAAATTCCGAAAAAGTATTTTGAAGACTCTTCCGGAAGAGTAGCGCTGCTTTTGATAAGTGTAGGCTTAACAGAAGACGGCGAGATACAAGGCGAAAATTTTACCGGATCGGGTATCGCTATTAATTATAAAGTGAAAGACGGAGTGATTTATTTCAGCAAAGGTTAATTATTGAATTGTTGTAGGTTTGGGGGAAAATATGAAAAAACTTATAAGCAAAATTTGTGTATTTCTTTTTGTTCTCGTTTTTGCTATAGCGTTTATAAACGTCGGCGAAGCGGGAAGTGCGGCAAAGGCGGAAACAGCGGAAACGACTTCGCCGTCCGTTGCGGAAGTGCAGGCTTCTTCAAACGTCAACGTTTCGGGCGTTGTAACCTGGGTTGACAAGGACGGTAGAACGCACAACTAAAAAGGCAACGGAAATTCCGCTGCCTTTTTTAAGTTGTCATTTAGTTTCCGTGGCGGCTTTCAGTTTCTTTTTGATTTTCTGAAGGCGGTTGTCCACTTGTTTGGCGGAAAGTTCGGTTTTGGCCGCGATTTCCGAATAGCTCAACCCGTCCAGAAACAGCAAAAACAAGCTTTTTTCGCCGTCAGACAAATTTTCGTCGATGCTTTTCAAAATCAGTTTTTCGCCCTCGGCCGACAGATACAGCGTTTCGGGGTTCGTGTCCGAAGAGGACAGCAGTTCGCCGTCCGAGATGCTTTGCACGTCCACAAAATCGGCAAGCGGTTTGTTTTTGTTGCGACCGGACTTGCGCACGGCGTCGATAACCCTGTTTTTGACGCAGCGAGAAGCGTACGGCCCGAACGCGCCGAACTTCGGATCGTATTCCGAAATGCAGCCGAAGAGGGCAATCATACCTTCCTGCATAAGATCTTCCTCGTCGCCGCCCACCAAAAAGAACTGCCTGCAAATTGCTTTCACGGCGTTTTTGTAGCGGCAGAGCAAAACCCCCGAAGCGGCAACGTCGCCGTCGGCGTGGAGTTTCACAAGTTCTTCGTCGGTGAGGATTTCAAGTTTTTGCATTATTTCCCGAATTTTTCCTGTCTGGCTTTTTCAAACATAACGATGCCTGCCGCAACGCCTGCGTTGAGGCTGTTGAGCTTCCCGTATTGCGGAATGGAGACAACTCCGTCCGACAGCTCCTTGGTGAGGCGTTTGACGCCGTCGCCCTCGCTGCCGATGACGATTGCCACGTCGCCGGTGAGGTTGGCTTTGTAGATAGGTTCGCCGTCCATTGCGGTGCTGAAAACGTAAACGCCGCGGTCCTTAAGCTCGCGTATGGTGTCGTTGACGTTGGTTACCTTCACCACGTTGACGTGTTCGGTTGCGCCGGCGGAAACCTTGACCACCGTTTCGCTTACGCCCACCGCGCGCCTTTGCGGAATGATAACGCCGTGCGCGCCCACGCACTCGGCCGAACGGATTATGCTTCCCAAATTGTGCGGGTCGGTTATCCCGTCCAGAATCACCACGAACAGCGGTTCGCCTTTTTCCTTTGCAAGGTCGTAAACGTCGTCCATGGACGCATATTCGAATTCCGTCGCGTATGCCACGACGCCCTGATGCTTGCCGGAAGGGCTGAGCTTGTCCAGAGTGTCCTTGCTTGTGAAAACGGTCGGCACCTTTGCGGCTTTCGCCATTTGCACGATGCGGTTCACGGTGGCTTCGAAATTGCCTTTCACGACGTAAAGTTTTTCAATGGTTTTGCCTGCCGAAAGCGCTTCGGCGACGGGGTTTTTTCCTTCGATGATCATTTTTATTCCTCTTTTTCGTATCCGATTTTTATAATTTCCGAAAGCCTTCGGGTGTTGCCGGTGAGGTACAGATACCCGATCACCGCCTCAAAGCCCGTGGCTTTTTTGTAGTCCCCGATGCTGGCGTTTTTTGCGGGGCTTGACGCGTGATGGTTCCTCGCGCGCCTGAAAACGTCGGTTTCCTTTTCCGTCAGGTGCGGCAAAACAGCGTCCGCGGCGGCCGCCTGCGACGACGCTTTCACCTCCAAAATGGCCAGCTTATGCAGTTCGCCGTTTTTCTTGTCCGACGAGGTGGCGAGCGAGGTTTTCACCAGCAGCTGCTGAACCGCGTCCCCCACGAAGGCAAGCGTAATAGGACTCATAAGATAGGCCGTTCTTTCGTCCAAGGGATTGTCTATGACGGGCAGATGATCGTACACGTTTTGCCTCCGAGCTTTTTTTACATTATAGCACATCGTTTTCAAATAGTAAACTACATTTTCGGCAAACCTTGACAACCGTTAAAATATTGATATATAATAAAAGCATATATAGAGGTGTGATATGAAAAACAAACTTTCGAAATCGATTATAATTCTGCTTATAATATCGGCGCTTGCGGTAGCGTTTTCGGCGTGCAGCATGATTGGCGGCGGCGAAACGCTGAAGGTGACTCCGACCAAAACCGAAGTTTCGCTTTTGGTAGGAGAAAGCTATACCATTCGCTACGACGTTTCCGACAAAACGAAAGAAGTGAGGTTTGAAAGCACGAATAAAAGCGTATTAACCGTCGATTCCGTCGGTAAGGCGACATCGGTCGGCAGCGGCCGAGCGAAAGTGAGCCTTATTGTTTCCGGCATAACCAAAGCAAGCGTAACCTTCGATTGCTCATATTTCACTCCCGAAAAGCTGGAAATTTCGGCCGACAAAGAGCTTCGCTCCGAAACCATGGAGCACCTGACGTTCTCCGTTTCGTCAGGCGAACTGCCACTCGATCCCGCGTATGAATTTTACTGGAAAATAGTTGATTATACGGGGAATGAGGTTTTAAATTACAAAGGCGACACTGCGCAATTCACCCCCGAAACCTGCGGCAAAGTTTACAAGGTTTCTGTCGAAGGACGGCTTCCGAGTGGCAAAAGCGTGCGCTCGGACGAGGTTGAATTCGGTTGGTTTTACGAAATCGAAAGCATAACGGCAGCCGTTTCGGCCGAGACTTTAGAGCTTGGCGAAAGCGTTGAATTTTCGGCGACCATGCTTCCGGAGGGGAGCAATCAGTCCGCCGTTTTGGAGTGGTGGGTAACTTATCCGTCGGGCGAAGAAAAGGTTGTAGATAAAAAATCCGGCAAGGTGGCGTTCACCCCGACTGCCGCCGGCGAATATAAGGTTCGTGCGACGTACGTTTCGGGACAAAAATCGGTGGAAAGCAACGAAGTGGCTTTCACGGTAACTTACGCTTCCGCAGGCAATGTCGTCATATCCGCCGCAAAAACCAAACTCGGCATAGGAGAGCAGACGGAAATATCCGTTTCCTGGAACAAGGAGTTCGTCGATCCGAACGGGACGTACGTCCTCACCTACGTTGTTAACGGCGCGGAAAAAGACCGCTTCGACGCGTTCGAAAAGGAATACGTCGTTTTCCGTCAGCAAACGGAAGGGACTTATCTGATCGAAGTCAGAATAAACGGCAAGGCAAGCAACACGATTTCAATAGAGGTGGTGGCCGAATATCCGACGGCGCGCGCACTAACTTTGACCGCGGGCGGAGCGTCCGACAACGAACCTATAAAACGAAACGACGTTTCCGTCACGTTCACGGTTCAGAACGACACCGGCTTCCACAACCCTCAGGACGTTTACGTCTGGTACGTCAACGGCGAAAAGGCCGCCGAAGGGAAAGACCTTAGGGAATTCGTTCTTTCAAAAACCATATCCGACAAAAAAGCGGCAGAGTATCACGTCGAGGCGGAATGCGGTCTTTTGCGATCCAAAGTGTTCACGCTCGTGCAGCTCGGCGAAAATTGCGTCTTGCAGGAGAAATATTTTGAATTTTTCACCGCATACGGCGGATATCTGCAAAACACTTTCGTTACCACACAGGAAGAACTGGGCAACGTGTTTTCCTACGTCAGGGACGAGGCGCTCTACAAATCCGATTCTCTGGAGCTTTACGTCGATTATTCTCCGACGGTAAAATATATGACGTCCGACAAAAAGGGCAAAATAGACCTTGCGAGGGCCGCCTATCCGGAATCGGGCGTTTATCCGCCCGTTTCGGCGAAGATTACTGCTGGCGCGACGACGGGCGAAATCGAGCTGACGTTCGACTATCAGGACGCGTCCGACGCTTCGCCTTCAAAAACAGAAGCCGCCGCGACGGCCGCGCAAAGCGGAGCGGTGAAGCCGACCTACGGCAAAGGCGTTTCGCGTGTTCCGTCCGACGACTATCCTAAGTGGCCGGGCAAAATCCAAACCACAAATCTTTTATACAAGGTTTTGTCCTGGGGCTACAGGCCGACCAAGGACGATTCTTCTTCCACGGTATGGCAGGTTTACACGCTTGCCCGAAATGCCGTGGCAAGCATAGCGGACGAGGGCATGACGGACGTTCAAAAAACGCTTGCCGTTTACGATTATATCTGTTATGAAGTGACCTACGATTTCAATCTTGCGCTTGCGGGCGCAAATCGCGCGCTTATCGAAAGCATGCAATACGACGGATATTATCTCGAGGGAGTGTTCTTCAACAAAAAAGCCGTCTGCGACGGCAAGTCCAAAGCGTTTGTTCTGATGACTGCGATGCTGGGGCTTAAATCGGTTAGGGCAACGGGCAAGGCGCAAAGCTCCTCGAGCAGTCCTGGCGGCGGCCACGCCTGGAACAAAGTGCTTGCCGAAACCGAAGAAAAAGGCGGCCTCGGCTGGTACGTCTGCGACACGACGTGGGGCGACGTCTGCGTGACGGAGGACGGCGTAAAAACCGAACATCTGTCGCACAAATATTTCATGGTTTCCGACGCCGCCATAGCTCCGACGCACAACGAAACAACCTCCACCCCAACTGCGAAAAAGAGCTACAACTACTACAAAAACACCACGCCGTCCGAGGACAAAACCCTTACTTTGGAATGCGGAAACCGCAACGATTTCAGAAGTCTCTTAAAATACGTCATGGACAACAAACTATCGGGCGTGGAGCTGAAATTAAGCTATTCTTATCAAAGTTTCAAAAACGAAATCGAAAGGGTTCAGCTGGACAGCACTTGGTACAAAGCAAAATCCGTCAGCTGGATTTCTCTGGACGACGTTTACGTCGTAAAGTTCGGATACGATTCCTGACCAAATAGCCGAATTTGCAAAACACGCGGTTAAACGCAAAAAATGTGACGATAAAAATCAAATAGTGATAATATGCGGGCGAAAGCTCCAAAACCTTCCACATCGTAAGCCACGTGGCGCAAAGCCCCGCGAAAAAGCAAACGAAGTCGGCAAAAAAGCGCATGACGAAATTGTTTTCTCCGTAGAGCAGTGCGTCCGACAGAAAAAACAAACAGGCGGCAAAAGCTCCCGCCGCAACCGATATAAAAAGGCCTTTTTCCATATCATTTGACCAGTTTTTTCAAAAATCCTTCGGCGCCTTTTCCTGCGCCGAATTTGACCTGACTGACTTTCCCCGTCGCAAAAAGGGTGCCTTGTTCGACGTCCAGCTTGGTGACGGACAGATTGCTTCCCGAAACGAGAAGCGAGCGGTCCTTAAGTTTTACGGAAACGGTTTTGTCGTTCACGTCACCTACCGACGTTATGCCCGTGATGCTGACGGAGTCGTCTTTTATATCGAGATTAAACATATCGCCCTCCGAAATATTTTTACTATTTTATGCCGATTACGGCCAAAAATTGACAAAGGAGCAAAAATGCAAGCGATCATAGACATCGGAAGCACGTCTGTAAGGCTGTGCTTCTGCGACCTGGAGAAGGCCGTCAACGAAAAGCAGGTCGAAACCACCAGGCTTGCCGAAAATCAGACGGCGGACGGCGAGCTTTGGCGGCCCGCCCTTATCCGCACCGCAGAGGCGGTGGAAAAATTCGTTTTAAAGGCCAGAAGCTTCGGCTTCGAACCTGAAATCTTTGCCACCGAGGCGGTTCGTTCGGCCTCCAACCGCGACGAGTTTTTGAAAGCGGTTTTCGAAAAAACCGGAAAGAGAATTACCGTCGTCAAAAAGGAAGACGAGGCAAAGCTGGCCTTTTTCGGCGTTTATAATAACAACTCGGGGCGAGTCGGAATCGTGGATATGGGCGGCGGCAGCACGGAGCTTTGCGTAGGCGATGAGAAGGGCGTTTTGTACGCTCACAGTCTGCCGGAAGGGGCAGTGCGCCTGACCAACAGGGAAAGAGCGGGGGAAAACGTCAAAAAATACCTTTCGGAAGCGGTGAAAGAGTACGGCGCCGTGCCGGACTTTTCCGAGCTTATCGCCGTAGGCGGAACCGCTTGCACGGTAGCGGCCGTGCTGGAAAACATGAAAACCTATGATCCCCGAAAAATTCAGGGGAGAAGAGTTTCGCGCGCCGAAATTCAGGCGCTTTACGACCGCATAAAAAATATGTCCGAGGAGGAACGCAAAAAAATTTGCGGCATGCCCGAAAAACGCGCGGGCATAATTCACAACGGTTTGCTGTTCTATCTCGAAATTCTGGACTATCTGAAAAAATACGCTTTCACCGTTTCCGACCGCGACAACGTCGAGGGCTTTGCAATATATTTGCAAAACGGCAAAAAATGGCCGAACCTCGTTTAATAAGTTTGACTTTGACCGTTCGGTTTAGTATAATTTCTTTATTATTTCACCCAAAGGGGACAAAAAATGAAAATCACATCCAAAGAACTCAGGAAAGCCTGGCTCGATTTTTATGAGAGCAAGGGACATAAAAATATAGGCTCGGTGTCGCTTATCGGCGACGGAACGACGGGCGTTATGTTCAACGTTGCGGGTATGCAGCCGTTGATGCCGTATCTTCTCGGCAAACCGCATCCGGCAGGCAAGAGGCTTTGCAACGTGCAGGGTTGCGTTCGCACGGTGGACATCGACAGCGTGGGCGACGCGTCGCACTTCACCTTTTTCGAGATGATGGGCAACTGGAGTCTCGGCGACTATTTCAAAAAGGAGAAAACCGCCTGGACGCTTGAAATTCTGACCAAGGTTTTCGGTTTGGATAAGGACAAAATCTGCTCCACCGTTTTCGAGGGCGACGACAGCGCGCCGAAGGACGACGAAACCGCAGGCCTTCTCAAAGACCTCGGAATCAAAGAGGAAAACATCTATTTTCTTCCTAAATCCGACAACTGGTGGGAGCTTGAAGGCACCGTCGGCACTCCGTGCGGTCCGGACAACGAGTGGTTCTATCCGCGTGACGTCAAGCCTTGCGGCCCGCATTGCGGCGTAACCTGCGGTTGCGGCCGCTACGTCGAAATCGGCAACGACGTCTATATGCAGTACAAAAAAACCGCCGACGGCTACGAGCCGCTTGAAAACAAAAACGTTGACACCGGCTTCGGTCTGGACAGAATGTTGGCATTTTTGAACGGCCTCACCGACGGCTACAAAACCGACCTCTTTGCAGAAGCGATAGCTTGCTTGGAGCAGGCCTCTGAAAAATCCTACGACGATGATGCAGACGCCAGAAAAGCCATGCGCATCGTGGCCGACCACACCAGAACCGCCGTTATGCTTATCGGCGACGTCAACGGCATAGTTCCGTCCAACGTCGGCGCCGGATACATCTTAAGAAGGCTTATGCGCCGCGCAATCCGCTACGCGCGTCAGCTCGGCGTCGAAACGTCAACTATCGTCGAAGTGGCAGACGTCTTCATCGACAAGGTTTACAACGAGGCCTATCCGCTTCTCGTCGAAAAGAAGGCTTACATCGAAGATGAAATCAAAAAAGAAATCGCAAAATTCGAAGCTACTCTCGTTTTGGGAATGAAAGAATTTGACAAGTGCATTTCCGGCATTGACCGCAAAAACCAGTTTATGAGCGCAAAAGATCCGTCTTACGTGCCTGAAACGATGATTGCGGGCAAATCCGCCTTCCGTCTGTACGACACCTTCGGCTTCCCTGTGGAGCTTACCGTGGAGCTTGCCGAAGAAAAAGGCTACAAGGTCGATCTTGCGGGCTTCGAGGAAGCTTTCAAGGAGCATCAGGAAAAGAGCAAGGCTAGTGCGCAATCCGCAAAAGGCGGCCTCACCGAACGCACCGCCGAAACCGCGGAGCTTCACACCGCAACCCACCTTCTTCTGGCAGGGCTCAGGAAAGTTCTCGGCGACGGCGTTTATCAGCGTGGCAGCAACATCACCGAAGAACGCCTGCGTTTCGACTTCAATTTTGACAGACCTATGACTGAAGAAGAAATAAAAGCGGTTGAAGATTTCGTCAACGGAGCGATAAAGGCAGACGTGCCTGTCATTATGGAAGAGATGAGTCTGGACGATGCCAGAAAATCGGGAGCGCTCGGCATCTTCGCCGACAAATACGGCGAAACCGTCAAGGTTTACACCATGGGCGAATTCAGCAAGGAAATCTGCGGCGGCCCGCACGCCGAAAGAACCGGCCGGCTCGGCGTTTTCAAGATCAACAAAGAGCAGTCGTCTTCGGCGGGAGTTAGAAGAATTAAGGCGACGATTCATAACTAAAAGTTATCGATACGGGGCGTCTCCGCCCCGTTTTTCTTTTTCAAATTATTGAATATTTGAAAAGTATGTGTTATAATGATAAAAAGAAACGGAGGAAAGTTATGCAAAAAGTGCGTATAACCGCGGTCAGAAGAAGCTTTTACGCCGATTTGTCCGAAAAATACGAAAATTTTTTGCCTGACGCCTGCAACGTGACGGTGGGGCAGACTTTCGTTTCCGAGAACGCCGAAAAACCCGAAGGTTTTTGCGACAGCGCGTGGGAAACCCTGCTTCCGTTTGTGAAAACGCTGGCGGAAGGCGGCGGAAATTTCTTCGGAAACTGGATGAAAAACCCTCATTCCGCCCTCGTAAGCTGCAACGACGGATTTCGTCCCGTCAGCTTTTTGGTGGAAACCGCCCGATAAAAAGAAATCAACACGGAGGAATATTTTATGAGAAACGAAAAATTGAGGTCGGTTGACGGCAAGGAACTTACGATTTACGTCTGGGACGAAGTGGAAAGCCCTAAAGCCGTTTTGCAACTCAGCCACGGCATGTGCGAAAACCTCGGCAGATACGACGATTTTGCACGCTTTATGAACAAGCACGGCTACATAGTTATCGGCGACGATCACAGAGGCTACGGCCTCACCGACGACGGAAAAGGTTGGTCGGAGGGCGAATTCGTCGGCTCGACCGTTATAGATTTGCTGATTCTGAACGGCCAAATCAAACAGAAATATCCGGATTTACCGGTGGTTTTTCTGGGACACAGCTACGGCAGCATTCTGGGGCAACGCTTCATTGAATTCAACACCGGCATAAAAGCGTGCGTGCTTACCGGCACTCTTGCACTTCCGTACGGCGTCGGCCTTTTGGGGCAGGCTTTGATGTGGCTGCCGAAACTCGTTTTGGGAAAAGTCAGAATGGCTATGCCCGAAGCGAACAAGGGCTTTGAAGACACCGACGTTCCTGGCGCATGGCTCACCAAAGACAAAGAAATCAGAAAAGCGTACGTCGCGGATCCTTTGGCCGGCGGCAAGGCTTCCATCGCCTTTATGTACGGCATGATCAAACTTCTGGCGAAGGGCGCAAGGCCGAGAAGCCTCAAAAAAATCGACAAAGATTTGCCGATCGCCATTTATTGCGGAAGTGAAGATCCTGTGGGCATGAAGGGCAAACTGCCTCCGAAGCTTGCGGAAAGATACAAAAAACTGGGCATCAAAACCGTTGACCTGAAGCTTTATCAAAACGATCGCCACGAGGTGCTGAACGAAACGGACAGGGACGTCGTGTATAACGACGTGCTGGCGTTCTTCGACAAGGCTCTCGAAAAATAACGACGAAAACCGTTTGTCGCCGCCACCCTTCGGGCGGGCGGCGATTTTCAAAAGAGGGAATATGAAAAAATTTTTAGCCTGTATCCTCACGGCAGTGATGACGGCAGGGTGTTTGCTGTCCTTTGCCGCGTGCAGTTATTCCGATTCGTCCGGCGAATTTTCGGGCGGGTTTTCCACCACCAACAACGGCTACGAAAAGGACGGAGCCGAGGTGGAAAAGCTGATTTCCGTCACTCCGTCCGAAAGGCAGCTGCTGTTTCAGGAAATGGAATACTACAATTTCATACATTTCGGCATAAACACTTTCACCGACAGAGAGTGGGGCGACGGCACCGAAAGCCCCGAAGTTTTTCGCCCGACCTCGGTGGACACCGACCAGTGGGCGGAAGCGATAAAGGCGTCGGGGAGCAAAGGAATAATATTGACGGCAAAGCATCACGACGGTTTTTGCCTGTGGCCGACCGAGTACACCGAATATTCCGTAAAAAACAGCCCGTACAAGAACGGGCAGGGCGACATCGTGAAGGAGCTGTCGGAAAGCTGCAAAAAATACGGCCTTAAATTCGGAATCTATCTTTCTCCGTGGGATCGCCACGAGCCGACCTACGGCACCAAGGCGTATGACGATTTCTACGTCGGGCAGCTCGAGGAACTTCTGACGAACTACGGCGAAATTTTTGCCGTGTGGATGGACGGAGCGAAGGGCGCCGACGCGCCCGATTTCGAATATGATTTCGAAAGATATTTTTCCACCGTCAGAAAGCTTCAGCCGAACGCCGTCATTTCCATTCACGGGACGGACGTCAGATGGATCGGAAACGAGGACGGCAAGCACCGTGACGAAGAGTGGAGCGTCGTTTCCAAAAACAAGGACTACAACGCCGGCAGTCAGACGGGAGAGAACGACAAGTCGAACCTTGCCGCAATTCCCGACACGGCGAAGGATTTGGGATCGAGGGAAGCGCTGGCCGAGTACGGCGCGGACGACCTTATCTGGTATCCCGCGGAAGCCGACATTTCCATACGTCGCAGAGCGTTCAACAGCTACGGCGGATGGTTTTATCACGAAAACGAAATGAATAAGAGCGCAAACAAGCTCTTTAGGGTGTATCTGAACACCGCGGGGAGAAACGCGTCGTTTCTTCTGAACGTTCCGCCGACGAAGGACGGCGTGCTGGACGCGGACACCGTCAAAAAACTTAAGGAGTTCGGCGACAAGATAGGGGCGCTTTATTCGAATCCGATTTCGTTCGCGGCGTATTCGGGAAGCGCGGAAAAAGGCATGACCGAAAATGCGGCGGTAACGGCGCTTTTTACGGACAGTCCGTCAAACGATTTCATGCTTCCGTCAGACGAGGACATAATAGACCTTAAACTTGAAAAATCGCAGAAAGTGAGGTACTTGGTTCTGAGAGAAAATCTGACCTATTCGCAGAGAGTGGAGCGGTTCGACGTGTACGTCAAAACCTTGACGGGAAGGTGGAAAAAGATAGAGGCCTGCAAGCTTATCGGAAACAAAAGGATTGTTCTTGTCGGCGAAGAAACGACCGAGGTGAGGATATTCGTTCGCCAAAGCAGAAGCAACCCGCACTTCAGACATATTGCGCTGTATTAAACAAAAACCCTCGCGTAACGGCGAGGGCTTTGTAAATTTTGCAATGAAAAAGTTTGACGATGCTTTGTGGTTATGTTATAATTAGGCAAAATTATCGCAGGGACGAAAATGAACCGCAAAAGATATAAAATTAAATTGTCTGTCTGGCAGAACCTGACCATAGGCTATTTTTTGGTGATCGTCGCAGGCAGCTTACTATTAATGTTGCCGTTTGCTTCGACGGAAAAAACGACGTACATTAATGCGCTGTTTACCTCCACCAGTGCCACTTGCGTTACGGGCCTTGTGCCGTACGATTCGGGCACTCACTGGACGACGTTCGGACAAATAGTTATTATTTTGCTTATACAAATCGGCGGTTTGGGGTTTATGACTTTCGTAACCATGGTTTACAGAATCATAAACAGAAACATGGCGATGCACGGAAAAATTGCCATGATGCAATCGGCTGGGATAGGAAAACTGTCGGATCTGAAAGGAATTTCGAAGAGAATTTTGCTCGGAACGGCGATTTTCGAATCTGGCGGAGCGATTTTGCTTGCAACGCGATTCGTGCCGATGTTCGGCTGGGGGAAAGGTATCTATTTCGCCGTCTGGCATGCGGTTTCGGCTTTTTGCAACGCAGGTTTCGACCTTATGGGAACTCAAGGAGCGAAATTCGTTTCGTTCACCGGTCAGGCAACCGATCCGGTGATAACGCTTACGTTGGCGTTTCTTATCATTATAGGCGGACTGGGATTCGTCGTATGGAGCGATATAAAAGATAACGGATTGAAATTTTCGAAATACGGCGTTTACACCAAAGTCATGCTCGTTTCTACGGTAGGGCTATTGATCGTATCCACGGCGCTGTTTATGATTTTCGAAAGGAACAATCCTACGTACGACGGATATACTTTCGGGCAGAAACTGCTGGTGGCTTTCTTCAATGCGACAACGCCGAGAACGGCAGGATTCAATACGACCGATTTGCTTTCGCTGTCCGACAGCGGATATCTTCTGACGGTAGTGTTGATGTTTATCGGCGGCGGCTCGGGGAGCACTGCGGGCGGTGTAAAAGTAGGGACGATGGCCGTTATATTGATGGGAATGGTTGCAGCGTTTAAGGGAAAAAGGGACGTTACGATCGGCTCGAGGAGAATCGATTCTTCAGCGATAAATCAGGCGCTAGCCGTTTTTTCTTCTTGTTTGTTGATCGTCGTTTTTTCAACGATCACGCTGTGCGCGATCGAACCAGACGAAATTTTGTCGTTTAAACAGCTGCTGTTCGAAGTCGTTTCCGCGCTCGGCACGGTGGGGCTTTCGATGAGCGCGACGCCGCTGTTGTCTTCCGTTTCGAAGCTCATCGTGATTCTGTTGATGTTTACGGGCAGAGTCGGAATACTTACGTTTGCTCTCGCTTTCGGAAAAACCGCGACTTCCGACGACGTTAAAAAGCCCGTGGGAAATATTTTGATCGGATAAAGGAAAATGCTTATGAAATCGATTTTACTTATAGGTCTCGGAAAATTCGGCACAACGCTTGGCGAAAAACTTAGGGCAATGGGCGATGACGTTATGATCGTCGACAAAAACGAGGAAGCGGTGAACGCGCTGTCTTCCGAATATTCCAACGCCCTTATCGCGAATTGCGCCAACGTGAACAACTTGAAGTCTTTGGACGTTCCGTCTTACGATTGTTGCATAGTGGCAATAGGCGACGATTTTCAGTCGTCATTGGAAATAACGTCGTTATTGAAAGATTTGGGCGCCAAGTACATCGTGTCGAAGGCCGCGACGAGTATTCAAAAAAAGTTCTTGCTGAGATGCGGCGCGGACGAAGTGGTTTATCCCGACGAAGATATTGCGGAAAAATTGGCGGTGAAATTGAACAGCCGAAAGGTTTTCGATTACATCGAAATCGATTCCGACCACGCAATTCTGGAAATAGCCGTTCCTTCCAAATGGATAGGAAAAACGGTTGTCGACGTGGATTCGAGGAAAAAATTCGGACTTAATATTCTTATCATTAAAAATTCTCAAAAAAAGCCGTTGTTGCCGTCAGCGGAGCACGCTTTTGCGGAAGGCGACCATATTCTTGTTTTCGGAGAAACGGCCAAAGTGCTTGAATTTGCGAACGGTAAACGCAGATAGTGCAAAAAAACAAAAAAACGGCAGTTTAGCTGCCGTTTTTTGATTGTAAACCTATTTTTTTATCCAAAACATCGGACTTAGAGTAAGAAGAATCGGATAAATTTCCAGCCTCCCCAGAAGCATTGCAAATGACAGGACGATTTTGGAAAAGTGCGAATAGAAGGCGTAGTTTTCGGCCGGGCCGACAAGGCTGAGCCCCGGGCCGACGTTGTTGAAACAGCTGACTGCGGCCGTTATGTTGGTTTCGAGCGCCGAAGATGAAGGAAGGCGCGTATCGAAGGATAGGAGCAGAACGATCAGAAACAGCAGAAGCATATATACGAGAGAATAACTCGTTACGCCATCAATGGTTTCGTCCGGCACTCTTTTTCCGTCCATTTTGATGACGTTTGTCGTCCTCGGGTGGACGGCTTTTTTGAGATTTCCGAAGATTTTTTTGATGATTATGACCACTCGCGAAACTTTGAATCCTCCTGCCGTGGAACCTGCGCATCCGCCCATAAGCATCAGAAGAAGCAGAACGGTTTTTGAAAGCGTCGGCCAAGCATTGAAGTCCGCGGTGGCGTAGCCCGTTGTGGAAACGATGGAGGAAACCTGGAAGGTTCCGAGCCTTAAGGCTTCGGCAAAGTTCTGGCACGACGACAAAATGTTCAGAGTCACCGTGGTTACGCCGACAAACACCACTCCGACGAAAACCCAAAGCTCGGTCGACTTAAAGAAGTTTTTGAATTTGCCGATCAAAACGACGTAGTAGAGGTTGAAGTTGACGCTGAAAAGCAGCATGAATATCGCAAGAACCCATTGTATATAGGCGTTGTAGCCTGCGATGCCGTCGGCCTTGATCGAAAATCCGCCGGTGCCTGCCGCGCCGAATGCGTGAACCACGCTGTCGTAGAGGCTCATGCCGCCGCAAAGGAGCATAACCACCAAAACGGCCGTCATAACGGTGTAGATGACGTAGAGAATAAGAGCGGTGTCTTTCGCGCGCGGAACGATTTTGTCCACTTCCTGCCCCGGCATTTCGGCGCGGAGAAGGTGAATCGAACGATCCGTGGTTTTTGAAGTTACCGCCATCACGAACACGAGAACGCCCATGCCGCCGATCCAGTGCGTGAAACTGCGCCAGAACAAAATGCCTTTGCCGAGCGATTCGACGTCGGTTACGATGGAAGCGCCTGTGGTGGTGAAGCCGCTGATCGTTTCGAAAAGGGCGTCAACGTAGTTGGGAATATCCCCCGATATGACGAACGGCAAAGCTCCGATTGCCGAAACGGACATCCATATAAGCGCAACGGTAACGAGGCCTTCCTTGGTGTAGATGCGTCTGTCGTCGGGCCTGAACGCCAGCGTCAGGGCAAAGCCGAGAGCCAAAGCCACGGCAATGGCGGCCAGAAAGCTCCAGGCGCAGGTTTCCTTATAGATAACGCTCACCAAAAGAGGCAACGCCAGCATCGCGGCTTCGGTTTTGAGAACCCTGCCCGTAGTGTTGAAAATCATTTTGAAATTCATATAACACCTATTTGCGGAAAACGTCCGAAAGTTTGTAGATTTGATTTTTGGTGGTGGTGATGACGATGACTTTGTCTTTTTCTTTTATAACGTCGTCGCCGCCGGGGATAATCGCTTTGTGTCCTCGAACTATGCCCGCAACCAGAATATCCGAGTTTCTGAGCAGGTCTTTAAGCGGAATATCGGTGAATTTGAAGTCCGGCAAAACGGCAAATTCGTGCGCTTCGGCAAGGCCGCCCATGACCGAATAAAGAGTTTCGATCTGGCTGTCTCCGGAGGATTTGTCCAACGCGCGCGCGTATTGAAGCACGACGTCGGCAACGATGCTCTTAGGGGAAACGACGCACTCCAGCCCCAGCTTTTCGGCAATGCCCGAAAGCTCGTCGCGGTTGACCTTGCTGATGACTTTGGACACGTTTTTCTGCATGGCGTAGAAGGAAATGAGGATGTTGGATTCGCTCATGCCCGAAAGCGCAACGAAGGCGTCGGCAGAGTCCAGCCCTTCTTCCGTCAAAAGATCCTGACTCATTCCGTCGCCGCAAACGACGGTGCAGCCGGATGGCAGAGCCTCGCACATTTTTTCGCAGACCGCTTCGTCTTTTTCGATGATTTTGACTTCGATATGATCGTTGTTGAGGAGCGACGCCAGATATCCCGAAGTTATGCCCGCGCCCATAATAATGACGCTCTTGACCTTTTTGTGCTGAATTTCCAGAATCTCCAGAATTTTGCCGATGTCGTCTTTTTCGGCGAGGAGCCCGATTTTGTCGCCCGCTTTCAGGGCAAAGTCGCCGCCCGGAATGAAAACCTTGTCGCCTCTTCCTACGACCGAAACCAAAAACGGGGTTTTGAATTTTTTTCTGAGCTCGCCGAGCGAAACGCCTTCGACGGCAGTGTTTTGCGGCAGATACAGTTCCACCATTTCCATGCGGCTGCTGCTGAAGGTTTCCACCTTGATGGCGGAAGGCAGCTTTAGAATCTGATATATGGCTTCTGCGGTCAGAAGCTCCGGATTTACCGAAAGCGACAGTTCGAGCTGCTGTTTCATAAAATCGAAGCCGGTGTCGTTGTTTTCCAGATCCCTGATTCTTGCAACGGTGTGCTTGGCACCGAGTTTTTTGGCCATAAAACAGCAGAGCATATTGAGTTCGTCGGAACCCGTGAGCGCAATAAACAGCTCCGCGCGGTTTACGCCTGCGTCTTTCAGCACGTCCGAATCGGTTGCGCTGCCGCATATTCCCATTATGTCGTAAGTGTTGGAAACGGTTTTGATAACCTCCGGTTTGCTGTCGATCACGACCACTTCGTGCTCGTCGGCCACCAGACTACCGGTTATTGCTTTGCCGATTTTCCCGCATCCTGCGATGACTATTCTCATTGAATACTCCTAAATAAGCTTATTTTTAGGTTGTAATAAAACCTTAATTGTAAGTATAACACATAATTTCGAAAATGCACGCTTTTTCAATCAAATAAAGGGTTTTTAAGCTCGCTTTAATTTTCGACGGCGATTTTTTGAAAATATGCAAAATAATTAGCAAAAACTCGGCGTAAGCTGTTGACAATAAAAATATTTGTGTATAAAATGTTAGTACGCTAACAAATTTGGTTGTTTTACAAACAAAAGGAGCTAACGGTGAAAAAAACGGTAGGGTTCGAATGCAGGACGCTTTCAAACCTCATAAAACGAAAAGTAGACGGCATAAACGCCGAAAAGGATCTTGAGGGACTTACCGCCTCGCAGGGCAGAATTTTAGGATTTCTGAACGCAAGGGGCGACGAGGTGTGCTACCAAAAGGACGTGGAGGAACATTTCAACTGCCGCCGCTCGACTATGACCGAAATGCTTAAACTTATGGAGCAGAACGGTTTTATCGAAAGAAAAAACGCGCCGCACGATCAGCGGCTGAAAATGCTGACTTTGACGGATAAAGGGCGACTGGTCCTCGAGGAAACGCTGAAAACCTTCGACGGCGTCGAAAAGGATATGCTCGAAGGAATAAGAGACGAAGACCTCGAAACGTTCTTCGTCGTCATCGACAAGTGCAAACAAAATTTGCTGAAGTAAATCTTATATATAAGGAACAAATATGTTGGAAAAGATAAGGAAACTTTTAGGCTCCGTAAGGGAGTACAGGGCCCTAAGCTGGCTTTCGCCGCTTCTGATTGCGGTGGAAGTGCTGATGGAATGTACTATTCCGCTGTTTACGGCAAGCATGATAAACACGCTCGAAGGGTTGGCAAGCAATACTACTTCGGCAACGGATAGCATAGTCGGAGACATCAACCGTTTCATAACCTCGATGGCCGGCGGAAACGCGCTTCTCGCGATAGTGTATCACGGGCTGTTTCTGGTGCTTTGCGCCACGATAAGTCTGGGCGCGGGCGCATACGCCGCGAAAATTTCGGCAAAGGCGTCGGCGGGGTTCGCAAAAAATCTGCGCCACGATTTGTTTTACAAGGTGCAAAGCTTCAGCTTTGCAAACGTAGACAAATTCAGCACGTCGAGCCTGGTTACCCGTCTGACGACGGACGTGGGAAACATTCAGAACGCCTACATGGTCATCATCAGAACGGCGGTAAGAGCGCCGTTGATGTTCGTGTTCAGCCTCGTTATGACGCTCAAAATCAGCAAAACCATGTCGCTTTTCCAGGTGGGCGTGGTGCTTGTTCTGGCTGTTTTGGGCGGATTGCTTATGGGTACGGTTACGCCGATATTCAACAGGGTTTTCAAAAAGTACGACAAGCTTAACGAAAGCGTGCAGGAAAACGTCAAGGCAATGCGTGTGGTGAAGGCTTACGTCAGGGAAGACTACGAGAAAGGCAAGTTCAAAAAAGCCTCCGACGAAGTGTGCCGCGACCTTGAAAAAGCGGAAAAAATCGTTGCGCTTTCAAACCCTCTTATGATGGGCATGATGTACACCATTATGCTCGGAGTCATCTTTTTGGGCAGCCTTATTGCGATAGGCTATTTCGATCCGGCGCCGTTCGGCGACAGTTTCGGCATCGGCGAAATCACTAGCTTGCTGTCCTATTCCATGCAGACGCTGATGAGCCTGATGATGCTCACAATGGTGCTGTTTATGTGCTCCATGGCGGTTGAATCGACCAAGAGGGTTACGGAAGTTTTATTTGAAGAAAGCACCATCAAAAATCCTGAAAATCCCGTCACGGAAGTGGTGGACGGCAGCGTGAGGTTCGATAACGTCAGCTTCAAATATTCCGAAAAGGCCGAAAAATTTGCGCTTTCCGACATCGACCTCGACATAAAATCCGGCGAAACGATAGGCATCATCGGCGGCACGGGTTCGTCGAAAACGACGCTTGTGCAGCTTATATGCCGTCTTTACGACGCCACCGAAGGCACCGTTTACGTCGGCGGACGGGACGTCAGGGACTACGACCTCGAAACCCTCAGAAACGAGGTGGCTTTCGTGTTGCAGAAAAATTTGCTGTTTTCCGGCACTATCGCCGAAAACCTCAGGTGGGGAAACCCGAACGCAACCGACGAGGAAGTCCGTCACGCGGCGAAGCTTGCGCAGGCAGACGAATTCGTTATGAGCTTCCCTGACGGCTACGACACGCATATCGAGCAGGGAGGCACCAACGTTTCGGGCGGACAAAAGCAGAGGCTTTGCATTGCAAGGGCGCTTCTGAAAAACCCTAAAATCCTCATTCTGGACGACAGCACCAGCGCGGTGGACACCCGAACCGACGCGCTCATTCGTCAGGCGTTCAAAACGGAAATTCCGAATACGACCAAATTTATCATCGCCCAGCGCATAGCAAGCGTTCAGGACGCAGACAAAATCATCGTTATGGACGGCGGCAAGGTGGTGGACTTCGGCCCGCACGAAAAGCTTATGGCCACGTCCGAAATCTACAGGGAAGTTTACACTTCTCAGAACAGACAGGGAGGTGACGAATAATGCCGGGACCTAAACTCAGAGGAAACATAGGCGGCACCAAGCACGCTTTCGGAACGATAAAGCGGCTTATGTCCGAGCTTTTCAAAATGTACAAAGGTCAGCTTGTTCTGGTGGGAATATGCCTCGTCGTGAGCGCGATATCCACCAGCGCGGCCAGCATTTACATCGTCAATATGCTCGAAAATATCGTCGCCGACAGCGTGATGGAAGAAGTGTTCAAAAGCCTGCTTAAGGGCGTGATCGTTATGGGTTGCGTGTATCTTGCCGGCATAGTGGCAAGAACGGTGCAGGGCTTTATTATGGCGCACGTTTCGCAAAACTTTTTGAACGAAACCCGTATAAAAATGTTCAACAAGATGCAAAACCTGCCTATAAAGTATTTCGACCAAAATACCCACGGCGACATCATGAGCCACTACACCAACGACATCGACACTCTGCGTCAGCTCGTCAGCGAAAGCTTGCCGACCATCGTGCAGTCAAGCGTTATGGTGGTCGTGCTTCTGGTGGTTATGCTTTACTACAGCCTGTGGCTTTCGCTTATCGTTTTCGCGTGCGTGGCGCTTATGCTCCTAACGGCCAAAAAGGTGGGCGGAAACAGTGCGAAATACTTCATTCGCCATCAAAAATCCTTGGGTGAAACCGAAGGCTTCATCGAGGAAATGATGCACGGACAAAAGGTAGTCAAGGTTTTTTGCCACGAAGAAGCCAGCGAAAAAGACTTCGACGAAGTCAACGGTCGCTTGTTCGAGGACGCTTATAAGGCCAACGCCTACTCAAATATGCTGGGGCCTATCATGGGCAACCTCGGAAACATCATGTACGTTTTGTTGGCGTTTATCGGATCGGTTATGGTTATCACCGAATCCACGAACGTGGGGTTAATGGGCATAGCAAAGACCAAAGAAGTGCTGATTCCGATAGTTGTGGGCTTTTTGACGATGGGACGTCAGTTCACGAATCAGGTGTCCATGCTGTCGCAACAAATCAACTATATCGTTATGGCGCTTGCGGGCGCGGAACGTATTTTCTCGCTTATGGACGAGCAACCCGAAACGGACAACGGCTACGTAACCTTGGTTAACGCCGAAATCTTGGACGATGGCGTCATCACCGAATCGGAAAAGAGAACGGGCAAATGGGCATGGAAACATCCGCACACCGCGGACGGCTCCGTCACCTACACCGAGCTTAAGGGCGACATTCAGATGGTGGACGTGGACTTTGGGTACGTGCCTGACAAAATCGTTTTGCACGACGTAAGTTTGTATGCAAAGCCGGGACAGAAAGTGGCTTTCGTCGGAGCGACGGGCGCGGGCAAAACCACCATCACAAACCTTTTGAACCGTTTCTACGACATCGCCGACGGCAAAATCCGCTACGACGGCATCAATATCAACAAAATCAAAAAAGACGACCTCAGAAGAAGTCTGGGCATGGTTTTGCAGGACACCAACCTCTTTACCGGAACCATCATGGACAACATTCGCTACGGCAAACTGGACGCAACCGACGAAGAATGCGTTGCAGCCGCAAAGCTTGCAAACGCTCACGACTTCATAACCAGATTGCCTGACGGCTATAACACGCTTCTGGAAAACGACGGCGCAAACCTGTCGCAAGGTCAGCGTCAGCTCTTGAGCATCGCGAGGGCGGCGGTTGCAAACGCGCCTGTTATGATTATGGACGAGGCAACCTCCAGCATCGACACCCGAACCGAAGCTTTGGTTCAGAAGGGCACCGACGAGCTTATGAAGGGACGCACCGTTTTCGTCATCGCGCACCGTCTTTCCACCGTGCAGAACAGCGACGTCATCATGGTTCTGGATCACGGCGTCATCATCGAGCGTGGCAGTCATAAGGAGCTTATCGCCAAACGCGGCAGATATTATCAGCTCTACACCGGCGCGTTCGAACTGGAATAAAGGAGATAAATATGAAAATCAGACTCAACGAGGACGAGGAAGTCGTCCGCCGCATCAAAGAAGGCCTCAAAGCAAAAGACGGCTATTGCCCGTGCAGAGTGGGCAAAAAAGAAGAGTACAAATGTATGTGCAAAGAGTTCAGAGAGCAGATTGCAGACCCGAATTTCGAGGGATATTGCCATTGCAAACTGTACTATAAAGAAAAATAAACGAAAAGCAACGCTTGCTGCGTTGCTTTTTTTTGAGTTTTTATGTATAATTGACCTATCAACCATTTGGAGGAAAAAATGAGACCAAACATCGTTTTTTATTTTTCCGACCAGCAGAGATGGGACACCGTGAACGAAGAAGTCATGCCGTTTCTTAACGAATTCAAATCGGACGGCGTGGAATTTTTGGAAAACTTTACCTGTCAGCCCGTATGCGGCCCCGCGAGAGCCTGCTTGCAGACGGGCGTTTACGCAACTCAGAACGGCAGCTTCAAAAACGCCGTCGCGCTTGACAAGAACATAAAACCGCTTGCCGAGTATTTCAACGAAGCGGGCTACGACACCGCCTACGTCGGCAAGTGGCACCTTGCTTCCGACAACAAAAAGCGCGTGCACGTCGAAAGAAAGCCCGTGCCCGAAGAGCTTCGCGGAGGTTATAAGCACTGGATGGCGGCGGACGTTCTGGAGTTTACTTCCACCGGCTTTGACGGCGGCTACGTTTACGACACCGACGGAAACAGAGTGGATTTTTCGGGTTACCGCGCGGACGCAATAGGCGGCTTTGCTGTGGACTACGTTTTAAATCACGAATCGGACAAACCGTTTTTCCTGTTCGTTTCCCAGCTCGAGCCGCATCATCAGAACAATCATCACGCTTTTGAGGGCCCTGAAAAATACAGAAAACAATTTGAAAATTATCCGCTTCCGTCGGATCTGACTTTTTTGAGGGGCGACTACGAAAAGAGCTATCCGAACTACCTTGCGGCGATAAGGTCCCTGGACGACAACTTCCGCCGCTTGGTGGACGCGCTTGCGGAAACCGGTCAGCTTGAAAACACCGTCGTTTTTTACACGTCCGATCACGGCTGTCATTTCAAAACCAGAAATCTGGAGTACAAAAGAAGCCCTCACGACGCAAGCATTCATACGCCGCTTATCATTTGGGGCGGAGCGTTCAGGGGCGGCAAAACCGCGGATTATCCGACGAGCCTTATAGACCTTCCTGCCACGCTTCTGGACGTTGCGGGGATAAAAGTGCCGAAGTCGTTTGCGGGCAAATCGCTGCTTAAAGTGCAAAAAGGCGAAGATAAACCCCGTGAAGCGGTGTTCGTGCAGGTTTCCGAGTCGCAGACGGCGCGTGCGGTCAGAACCTCGCGTTACACCTACAGCGTCAGAAGCTTAAACCCGCCGTATATATCTGGACGAATGGGCGCAAAGGTCTATTTCGAGGACTATCTTTACGACAACGAGGTCGATCCCGACCAAAAGCGCAACCTCGTTAAGGACAAAAATTACGCGGACGTGAGAAAACAGCTCAAAGCGCTGCTTCTTAAGGAAATGAAGAAAGCCGGCGAAGCGGAACCGAAAATTCTGTCTGCCGTTATCGTGAGGAAAAAGTGATGGAAAAACACGTTAAGAAATCGGAATACGCATGTTTTACGACGGCAACTTTCGGCCGTTCGATGATGTATAATCTGTATTCGATGTTTGCGCTGGTGTTCTTCACCGAGTGCGTGTTGAAGGGCGTGCCGAACGCGGGCAAAATTGCCGGCACGATCATTTTGGTGGCGAGAATTTTCGACGCCCTGAACGATCCCGTTATGGGCATAATCGTGGACAAAACGCAGACAAAATACGGGAAATTCAGGCCGTATCTGCTGTGGTCGCCGTTTCTCATTGCGGTGGCGACGACGCTTCTTTTCTGGAACGCGGGCATAAATTCCGCCGCGGGAAAAGTGGCTTACTGCGCGGTTACCTATATCCTGTGGGGCGTGTGTTTCACCATTCAGGACATTCCGTTCTGGGGACTTTCCTCGGCAATCTCGCCGGACGAAAACGAAAGAACCAAATTTATTTCCGTCGCAAGGCTCGGAAGCACGTTCGGCGGCATAATCCCGACGCTGCTCGTTCCGATGCTCACCGACAGCATGGATCAGAGCAAGGCGTATCTGTTGGCAGGACTTCTGATAGGATTTATCGGCAGCGGTCTGTCGCTTCTGGCGTTTTTCGGAACAAAAGAAAAACTTATCCTGCACACCGAACCGAAGAGCGTCAAGGAAATTTTCGGCGGATTTATCAAAAACAAATACCTCATGCTTCTCATCGGAAGCTGCCTGCTGGCTTCCACCGTCATGATGGCGCAAACCGCAAGCCCGTACGTGGCGAAATATCTGTTCGACTATCAGAAAGTCGTTTCCGAAAGCGGAGTGGTGAGCTACAAATTGCTCTACGCAGACGGCACGCAAAGCTTTTTGACGAAGGGACTGATTCTGACGGTGCTGTCGGTTATGATAGGCGTGGGCATGGTTCCCGCCATGCTGCTTCTGCCTATTTTGAAGAAAAAGTTCGATTTCAAAATCATATACATTTTCTCCATGCTCTTTGGGGCGGCGGTGAACGTGATTTTGTATTTCGTAGGCTTCGATAAGCTGGGAAAAGCGTCGATATTCGTGCTGTTCTTCTTCCTCATTCTGGTGGGGATACCGCTCGGAATATACAACGTCATCACCTACAACATGGTGGCCGACGCAACCGACTATATGGAGTGGAAAAGCGGTCAGCGCATTGAGGGCATAAGTTTTGCCGCGCAGACGCTGATAAGCAAGGCTTCCGCGGGCGTAGCAAGCCTTATCACGGGGTTCGTGGTTGACGCAAGCAACATCGAAAAGTTCACCACCGACGGCTTCTGGGTTACGCCGGAAACGGTTTCGGAGGGGCTTTCGGTGCCGACGGCGGAAAACGTCGCCGACGTCAGAGGCTGGATATTCATCATGATAACGCTTATTCCGGCGGCGGGCATGCTTCTTACCTGCATACCGATGGCGTTCTACGATTATTCCGGAAAGAAAAAACAAAAGATAAAGACCGAGCTCGAGGTTATCAGAGAAGAACGTCTTAAATCTTTGCAACAATAAAAAGTATGGCGAACAATAAAAAGCGGCGCAAAATTGCGCCGCTTTTTGATTTATAAAACGGAATTATTTTTCAGTGCCGTAAAGCACGAGGCCCAAAATTTCCATCGAAACGTCAACGGTTGAAATTTCGCCGTCTTCGTGCACGGTGAAGATAAGGAACGGTTCGGTGTCGGGATCGAATCTGCCGATATATACGGCCGTCCATTCTTTGCCGTCCGCGCCTTTGACCTTTTTGACGCAATAGGTGGAGTTGATTTCAAACCCGAAGCCCGGTTGGAGCACGGCATTTTCAGGAAGCTTGCCTTCTTTGGTGATGCTGTTCCAGATTTCGGTGCCATTGAGATTATCCGCGCCGATAAATTCCACGCCGATGCTGCGTTTCACAACCTTGAGGGCGGCGGAGAAGTCGTCGACGGTGGCTCCCGGGAACATGTTTTTGCAATATTCTCTGACGATGTCTTCAACGTCCAGATCGCCCATAACCTTTCCTGCCATAAGCTCCTCGAATTTTAAGGTGCCGAGAAGCGCGTTTATGATAGGGATAAATTTGTCGGCTATGGTGACGGTGGTTCTGAAGGTGCCGTCGTCGTAGAAGGAGAACCTGCAATCCGGACCGAAAACGCCGAGGTCCATCAGGTTTTTGCCGACAAGGTCAGGGAAGCCGACGTTGTCGAGAGTGATTTTGTCGAAGTAGAATTCGCGGTCGTAGTCGAAAATGTAGGTGTCTTCCGCGTAGTTTCGAGGAAGGTTTACGCTGTTGCATTTTGCGGTGTAGTTTCTAACGCCGTCAAAGTACGCTTCGGAAACCTCTGCAAAGGTGCTTGCTTTTTGCACGGCCGCTTTAAGCGCGGCGCGATCCAGATCGGTTTCTGCGTACAGGCGATCGATTTGTTCGCATCTCAAGGTTTTGTAGTTTTTGACGCCGTCCTTTTCGCTTGCAAGGCCGAGTGCGACGAGCTTGTTCTGAATGAGGTTTGCAAGAACCGCATGCCCTTCGTCGGAAGGATGAACGCCGTCCACGAAAATAAGACGTTTGCCGCGCTCGGGATCTTCGTCGAAGATACGGCCGAATTCGGCGTAAGCGTCGATGATGTGGATCTTTTTGTCGGGGTGTTCGGCAAGATAAGCGGGAACGATGCTGTCAAGTCTGGAGAGCAGTTCGTTGCCGAGGCGTCTGTAGTCGGAAGGCTGAATGCCGACGGAGGCGAGCTTTTCCTTGACGGAGGTTTCCATAAGCTTGCTTTCGGCATAGACCGGATTGTAAACGTTCTGGAACATGATGTGCGCCTTCGGGTTCATTTCCCTGAGACGGACGATGATTTTGGCAATGTTTGCTTCAGCGCCTTTTATGGCCGCGTTGAAGGTTTCGGATTCACCCTTGACCTTTCTGTCGTAGAGCATGGTGCCGAAATCCGCCTGCAAAAGGTCGTTGCCCAAAATGGAAACGTGTATGACGTCGGCGGTTCTTATTAAACTGGCGGAAATTGCGGCGTTGGTGTCCTCACGATTTATAAACGCCAGCATCTGCTTGGTCTGATTGCCGGAAATGGCGCGGTTGTGATAGTAATAATCGTTGACCTGGCCGATAACGCCCGGGTAACCGTAGTTATCCCTTTCTTCCAGAGGGGAAGGGCCGGCAACGGCTTCGCCGATAGAATCGCCGAGATAAACTATGGACAATTTTTCCTTGCCGTCTTTGTCGCACGCCGCGACGGCCGTCAGACAGCCTACGACGAGAATCAGACACAACACGGCCGACACGATTTTTTTGTTCATAAATAGTCCCTCCTTAATCATTCGATAGAATAAGTTTACATTATGCTTGCAAAAAATTCAAGTTATTTTTGCGGTGTGGCAAAAAATAAGACAAAATATAAATTATTGTTGCAATGTCGGGGGTTCGGTGTTATAATATATCCAACGTAAAACAAGCGGAAAAAATAACCGTTCGCTTGTTATTTTCAAAACAAATTTCAGGAGATAAACTTATGGCAAAAGACAACAAAAATTCTGTCGGCAAAGAACTTTCGGACAAATTGTCCTACGTCAAAAAACCGCTTTTCGAAAGTCTGGACGAGGACGGAGTGAAAAAAGTTTTCGACTATTCCGAGGGCTACAAACAATTTTTGGACGCTTCCAAAACCGAGCGCGACGCCGTGAAAACGACGATCGCCATTGCGCAGAAACACGGTTTTACCGAATATAAACTCGGGGATAAACTGTCGGTAGGCGACAAAAAATACCTCAACAACCGCGGCAAAAGTCTGGTTCTTTTGAAGATAGGCACCGAGGCGGCTCTATCTGCGGGTGTGAGAATCATCGCTTCCCACATCGACAGCCCGAGGCTCGACATCAAGCAAAATCCGCTTTACGAAGACGAAGGCATGGCCTTTTTGAAAACGCACTACTACGGCGGCATCAAAAAATATCAATGGACGGCGATCCCTCTTGCTCTTCACGGAGTGGTTTCCACCTCGGACGGCAGAAACGTAAGCGTGGTAGTCGGCGAAAACGACGACGATCCTATTTTTTACGTCAACGACCTTCTTCCGCACCTTTCCAAGGAGCAGAACGTCAAACCGCTTGCAACCGCAATCGACGGCGAAACTCTGAACGTTCTGGTGGGCGGCTTGCCGTTTAAGGACGACGAAGTGAAAGAAAAAATCAAGCTCACCGTTCTCAAAAAGCTGAACGAAAGCTACGGTATGGTTGAATCGGACTTTTTGTCCGCAGAGCTTTGCGCCGTGCCTGCAATGAAGGCAAAGGACGTCGGCTTTGACAGATCCATGATTGCCGGCTACGGCCACGACGACAAAGTGTGCAGCTATCCTGCAATTTCGGCAATAACCGAAATGACGGGCGACAAAACCGTTATGGTGGTTCTCGCCGACAAGGAAGAAATCGGCAGCGAAGGCAACACCGGCATGCAATGCGCAATCTACGAAGACGTTCTTTCGGAAATCGCCGACGCATTCGGCAAAAAGGCTTCCTATATCCGCGCGAACGCAAAATGCTTGTCCGCAGACGTAATCGCTTGCTACGATCCGAACTTCGGCTCCGTTTACGAAAAGAAAAACAGCGGACTTTTGGGTTACGGAACGGCAATCTGCAAATTTACGGGCGCAGGCGGCAAGAGCGGAAGCAACGACGCTTCGGCAGAATTTGCGGGAGAGCTCAGACGCCTTCTCGACGCAAACGACGTCAACTGGCAGGTCGCAGAGCTCGGCAAAGTGGACGCGGGCGGCGGCGGTACGGTTGCTAAATACATCGCAAAACTCAACGTTGACACCATCGACATCGGCGTGCCGGTTATCAGCATGCACGCGCCGTACGAGCTGGTTTCCAAAGCCGACCTTTACAGCACCTACAAGGCATTTGAAGCGTTTGTGAAATAGAGGTATTGATATGTACGAATTTGACGTAGTGGACGCAACCGAAAAATGCGTCGAATGGATCAGAAACTGGTTCGAAAAAAACGGCAAGGGCTGCACCGCGGTGGTGGGCATTTCCGGCGGCAAGGACAGCAGCGTGGTTGCGGCTTTGTGCAAAAAAGCGCTGGGAACGGAGAGAGTTCTGGGCGTTCTGATGCCGCGCGGGGTTCAACCGGACATTGATTTCAGTTACAAGCTTTGCGAGCATCTGGGCATCAAATACACCGTCGTCAACATCGCCGAAGCCACCGACGGCCTCATTTCGGCCGTTAAGGGCATAGAACCAACGAGGCAGGCGCTGGTGAATCTGCCGCCGAGGATAAGAATGAGCGCGCTGTATCTCGTTTCCCAAAGCGTCGGGGGCAGGGTGGCAAACACCTGCAACCTCAGCGAAGACTGGGTGGGCTATTCCACGCGCTACGGCGACAACGCGGGCGACTTTTCGCCTATATCGTGCTTCACCGTCGCCGAAGTGAAAAAAATAGGCAAATATCTGGGACTTCCTTCCGTGCTGACCGACAAAGCGCCGTCCGACGGACTTTCCGGCAAAACCGACGAAGACAACCTCGGCTTCACCTATGCCGTGCTGGACAAGTATATCCGCGAAGGAGTCGAACCGGACGCCGAAACCAAGGCGCGCATTGACCGTCTGCACGAAATGAATTTGTTTAAGCTTTCCTATATGGACTGCTTCAAATATCAAAAATAAACGAAAAAAGACAACAAAAAACGCCGTTCACGCGGCGTTTTTTTGATGTTAAGTTGCTATTTGGAAAATTCCCACCTAGTGCGGGCTTTGTAAACCTCGCCCTTTTTGAGGATTACGGACGGGAAATTCGGGTGGTGTACGGAGTCCGGGTAGCACTGCGTTTCCAGACAAAAACCGTTTCGGAGATCGTAGGTCGATCCGCCTTTTCCGTGGCGCTTGGTTAAGAAGTTTCCGCTGTAGAACTGCACGCCCGGACGGTCGGTGTAAACCTTCAGGGTTATCGAGGTTTCGTCGCCTTTGGCTTCTGCGGCAAGGCCGTAAGAAAAGAGCGGTTTGTCCAGAACGAAGTTGTGGTCGTAGCCCGGGCCGTAGGAAAGCTGCAGATTTTTTGCGTTTATATCCTTGCCGATAGGTTTCGAGGTTCTGAAGTCAAACGGCGTGCCCGAAACGTCCATGACGGTGCCGTCAGGAATGAGGGTTTCGTCCACGGGAGTTATGGCGCTTGCGTTAAGGTAAAGTTCGTGGCTTAAAACGTCGCCCGTGCCTTGGCCGTTGAGGTTGAAATAGGTGTGGTTGGTGAGGTTGCAGACGGTGTCCGCGTCGGAAACCGCCGTATATTCGACGTCAACGCCGCCGTTTTTCAGGCGGTAGCAGACGGAAACTTTCACCGTACCCGGATAATTTTCGTCGCCGTCGGGACTGACGAGAGAAAATTTGACGCCGTCCGAAAGCTCCTCGGCCGTCCAGATTTTGTGGCTGAAACCGATTTTTCCGCCGTGCAGATGGTTCGGCCCGTTGTTTACGAACAGGTGATACTCTTTGCCGTTCAGGCCGAAAACGCCTTTTGCGATGCGGTTGCCGCATCTGCCGACGACTGCGCCGAGGTAGCCGTCGTTTTCAAGATAGCCGGACAGGTCGTCGTAGCCCAAAGCCACGTCGACGCCCTTATATTTCAGGCTTTGCACGGTGGCGCCGAAGGTCAGAAAGACGGCTTCAAGGTCGCCGTCCCCGACGGTGTAAGCGTACACGTCCTCGCCGTTCGTTTTTCCGAAAAGTTTTTTGGTTATATTCATATTTACCTCGCAGTGGTTTATGAAATTATTTTAGCACGGTTTTCGCCGTTTCGCAAGCAAAAGAGAAAATCCGCATAGGTTATTTTGCCGGTTCAACACTTGACAGCGAATACAGAATTTGATAACATTATTTATAGTTCTTTTTTTGGAGGAATTATGGAATTTCTTACCGAAGCCATCACCCTGATCACATGGAAGCACGTCGTCATGTGGATCGTGGGCGGATTGCTTATCTTTTTGGCAATCAAATTCAAAATCGAGCCGTCGCTGCTGCTCCCGATGGGGTTTGGCGCGATACTCGTAAACATACCGCTTTCCAACGTTCTCACGGCCGAAGGCTCCGAAACCGCCGGCATCATCGAGTGGATGTTCGACATAGGGATTGCCGCCAGCGAAGCGATGCCTATATTGCTCTTTATAGGTATAGGCGCGATGATAGATTTCGGACCGCTGCTTGCAAACCCTAAACTGTTTCTGGTGGGCGGCGCGGCGCAGTTCGGCATATTTATGACCATATCCGTTGCCACGCTTTGCGGCTTCAGCCTCAACGACGCGGCGTCTATCGGCATCATCGGCGCGGCCGACGGCCCGACTTCCATTATGGTCGCCATTGCCTTAAACAGCAAATATCTCGGCGCAATTATGGTGGTGGCCTATTCGTATATGGCGCTCGTGCCTATCATTCAGCCTGTTGTGGTGAAAGCGATAACCACCAAAAAGGAAAGGCTTATTCGCATGGACTACACTCCGGCCTCTACTTCGAAGCTTACCAAAATTCTGTTCCCGATAATAGTTACGCTGGTTGCGGGCCTCATCGCTCCTAACAGCCTGGCGCTCGTGGGCTTTTTGATGTTCGGCAACCTGCTTCGCGAATGCGGAGTGGTGAACAGCCTCTCCGAAACGGCGAAGAACAATCTGTCCAACCTCATCACGCTGCTTCTCGGCATAACCATCGCGTTCCAGATGCAGGCGGAAAACTTCGTGACGGTGCAAACCCTCATGATTATGGGCTTTGGGCTGTTCGCTTTCGTGTTCGACACCGTGGCAGGAGTTATGCTTTGCAAAGGCATGAACCTCGTGTCCAAAAAGAAAATCAACCCTATGATCGGCGCGGCGGGCATTTCGGCGTTCCCGATGGCGGCAAGAACCGTTCAGAAGCTCGGCCTCGAAGCGGATCCCACCAACCATCTTCTGATGCACGCGGCAGGCGCAAACGTTTCCGGTCAGATTGCCTCGGCAATCGTCGGCGGACTTATTCTCGGCTTGATTTAAGGAGGAACGAACATGTTATTAGGTAAACTTATCGCAGTCAGCGAAGAAGTCGGCAACAATTTTATGAAGTCTTTGGAAATTATGTGGAAAGGCGTGGTGGCAATATTCGTGGTTATCGCGCTGGTTATACTTTGCACCGAAGTTCTGAAACGTTCCATCAAAGTGGCGGCGGCAAAAAAAGCGCTTAAAGAGCAGGAAGCCGCATCCGCAAGCACGGACGCAGAAAACAAAAATTAGCAAAAACCGATTTAAAACCGAGGGAAGCCCCTCGGTTTTTGAATTTTTGGCAAAAAAAAAATCGTTTTTCGAAAAAATTGCAAAAAAACGCTGGACATATTTCGTTTTGCGTGATATGCTTTTTGCATCAATAGGTAGAGGCGCAGGTTTTATGACAAACCGCAGGCACGAACCGAGCTTGCGGCGGGAAAGGAAAACTTGCCGAAAGTTTGACGGCTCGGGTTCGCGGACGTCAGGCTTGGGACAACGCAAAATATGCGTTGTACTGTCACCGCAAGGTGGAGCGCTATCGGCATTGAACGAGCTTTTTCGTGTCGCAATGTTTGGGTAGCATTGCGATTTTTTTATGCCGCTCCGTCAAAATACAAAAAAGGAGCAAACCTATGAAAAAAATTTCAATCGGGATTTTATCTCTAATTATGGTTGTTTTAACCGTCGTTTTCGGCAGTTTCGCGCTGACAGGCTGCGGAAAGAACGAAGACGACAATTTGTACGTCGGTCTGGAGTGCGCCTATCCGCCGTTCAATTTCACGCAGACGTCCTCGGGGGACGGAGCGGTGAAAATCGAAGGCTCAGAGGGCTGGGCGAACGGCTACGACGTGATGATTGCCAAACGAGTGGCGGAGGGCCTGGGCAAAAACCTCGTCATAAGAAAAATCGAATGGGACGGGTTGCTGCCGGGGGTAACGTCGGGGCATCTGGACCTCGTTATAGCAGGTATGAGCCCTACGGACGAAAGAAGGCAGTCGATTGATTTTTCCGATTCGTACTACGATTGTTCGTTGGTTATCGTCGTAAGAAAGGACGGGAAGTACGCTTCGGCAAAGTCGCTTGCGGACTTTTCGGGCGCGACCATCGTTGCGCAATCGGGAACTTTCCATGACACCGCTCTGGAAGCGGAACGTAGAAACTACGGCATAACGAGAGCCACGCCTATGGAAAGTTTCCCCGCAATGACGGCGGCACTGAAAGCCAAGGCCGTTGACGGCTACGTTGCGGAAGATCCGGGCGCCAAAGCCGACTGCGCGGCAAATCCCGAGCTTACTTATATTCCGCTTAAAAACAACGATACCGGCTTCAAAACGGGAGCTGGCGACGCGGTTATAGCAATCGGCATGGCAAAAAACAGTCCGATGAAAGAAGATATAAACAGAATTCTTGCGGGAATTTCTGACGAAGAACGTCTGACGATGATGAACGAAGCCGTGGAACTTGCAACAGGAAACAGCAATTCGAAAACCGGCTTTTTCGAAAAGGTCGCGTCCATTTTGAAAAATCATTACGGCTGGATACTTAAAGGCGTCGGCTACACCGTTTTGGTGGCGATAATCGGCACCGCCGTTGGTCTTTTTATAGGCGTTCTGGCGGGCGTTTTCCGCACGACGGAAAAGCCGAAAAACAAATATGCCGCTTTCACAAGAAAAATTGCGGACTTTTTGCTGTCGGCGTATATCGAGATATTCAGGGGAACGCCGATGATGGTGCAGGCGATGGTTATTTTTTGGGGCTTTGCGCTCCTTAACGACGGCAACACCATGAACGTTACGCTTGCGGGCCTTATCATAGTTTCCGTGAACACGGGCGCATATATGGCCGAAATCGTGAGAGGTGGCATCATTTCCGTAGATAAAGGCCAGTTCGAGGGCGCCGAGGCCATAGGCATGACGCATTTTCAGACTATGACGAACGTCGTTTTGCCGCAGGCTCTCAGAAACATCATGCCGTCGGTGGCAAACGAATTCGTCATCAACATAAAAGACACTTCGGTGCTGAACGTCATCGGATTTACGGAGCTGTTTTTCTATGCAAAGTCCATCGTGTTCAACACCTACGCCACCTTCGAAACCTATCTTATCGTGGCGGTGATATACTTCGTGCTGACATTCTCCATAACGAGAGTGCTTCGCCTGGCGGAGAAGAAGATGGACGGCAAGGAAAATTATCGCATAATGGGTTCGCAGAATATGGACGCCGAATCCATCGTCAAAGAAAACAAAATTTTGGGAGGTAACGAAAATGCCTGACGCTTTGATCGAAGTTAAACACCTCGGAAAAATTTTTGGCGATCACGAGGTTTTGAAGGACGTGGACTTTTCGGTGGAAGCGGGTGACGTAACCTGCATAATAGGCCCGTCCGGCAGCGGAAAATCGACGCTTTTAAGATGCATAAATCTTTTTGAAACGCCGAGTTCCGGGGAAATTCTGTTCCACGGCGAAAACATTTTGCAAACGAAAAAACCGCACGAGTATCGCCAAAAGGTGGGCATGGTTTTTCAGTCGTTCAATTTGTTTTCCAACATGACGGTGCTGAAAAATTGCACGGTCGGCCCGAGAAAAGTGCTGAAAATGAAATCCGCCGAAGCGGAAGCGGAGGCCAAAAAATATCTGGAGCTCGTCGGCATGGGCGCCTACGTCAACGCAAAACCGAAACAGCTTTCGGGCGGGCAAAAACAGAGAGTGGCCATAGCAAGGGCGCTCGCGATGAAGCCGGAGGTGATTTTGTTTGACGAGCCGACTTCCGCGTTGGATCCGGAGATGGTGGGCGAAGTTCTGGCGGTTATGAAAAATCTGGCGGAAGCGGGCCTCACGATGCTCATCGTAACGCACGAAATGGGCTTTGCAAAGGACGTTGCCAAAAAAGTGGTTTTTATGGACGGAGGAGTCATCGTCGAACAGGGAAGCCCGAAGGAAATTTTCACCGCGCCGAAGGAAGAGCGCACCAGAGCGTTTCTGGCGCGCGCGCTTACGAAAGCCGAATAAAACCAAACGAAAATATGGCGAAAAAAGCGAGGAGAAATCCTCGCTTTTTGATTATTCCTTCATTATTCGGCCGTGTGATTTAACTTTTTGAACGCCGTTTTCAGGTTCAACGCCTTGTAGGCGGAAACGAGACGGGAAAAAGATTCCTTGCCAAAAAGCCGCCAGATAAGGCAAGTTATCGTCACAAGCAAAAGACCGAATACCGCGCCCGTCATTGCTCCCAAAAAATCTATTAAAACGTCCGATAAGGTGCAGTATCTGCCGGGGGTGAATTTTTGTATAAGCTCGGAAATGCCCGCGTATGTAAAGGATAAGGAGGGAGTCAGAACGGCGCACATCCGTTTGCGCTTCGTAAGCAAAAACGTGGTGCCGAAAATGCCGAACCCTAAAATCGCCGAAAGTCCCATGTGTCCCACCAGCTTGCGGGTGAAAGAGTAGGCGTCTTCAAACAGCCCCGTGTTCACCTCGAACTCGGCAGCGAGCGTCGGATCGATGGTGCTTGTGCACCTGACGACGGTTTTACCGAAGAATTTGGTTTTGAAAACCCCGTCTTCGGTGATTTTGCCTTTTCCGGAAACCACTTCCCATTTAGCGTCGTACCAGTAAGGCCGAGGCGTGTGCCGCGCCCAAAACGTATATTCGGTGTTAGGCGAAAACTTGTTGCTGCTGGTCACGATTTCCAGAGCCGTCGGCGTAACGTGGGAAACGGTGATTTCGGTTGTGGCGGTGACGGATTTGTCGTAGCGGGAAACGAACGTAACGGTGGCTTTGCCCGGCTGCAGTGCTTTCAGCGACGTCTGCGTTGCGTGCAGGATGCCGCCGCTGCATTTGATTTCGAAGTCGGAAGCTGCGGATTTCGGAGCGACCTCTTCGATAAGTTTTGATATTTTTAAGGTTTTGCCGTGAGTTATCGTGACGTTCTGTTTCAAAACCACGGAGGAAGGCTTGACGAACGACGGATTTTCGCCTACGGTAACGGTGGCGGAAACGGTTTTTCCGACGTCCTTGTAATAGGCCGTCAACGTCGCGGTGCCCGGGCTTATCCCTGCGGCCGTGCCTCTCCAGACGTTCACCACCGATTCGTCGGAGGAGGTTATTTCGTCCGGAGCAAACGGCGACGCGCTGCCGTCGTTAAACAAAAGCGCCACGGTTTTGCCTACGATAATATCCTTTTCGGGACGCATGACGATGTCGGTCGTTTCCGGATCGTCGCCGTAGCAATTTACGGGCAGAGTCGTTTTCCTTTGCGGATTGCTTTTGAGCGTTGCGGTTATCGTTACGGAACCGCGCGATACGCCCGTGATAACTCCGTTTTGGTCGATTTTTACAACGGATTCGTCGGAAGATGAAAATTCAAGCTCACGGTCGGTGGCGGTTTTCGGCGTGAACGTAACCTTCATTTTGTACGACTTGCCGTTATAAAGCGTATGCTTGAATTCGGCAAAATCCACGCTTTGCGTAGGTACGTTTCCGTCAAGCTTTTGCGACAAACCGAACAGCTTGTTCAGCTTGTTAAGAACGGCGTTCGTGCTTTGGCTGCTTTGCTGCGACGGAATTGCCGACATCGCCCATAGCGCCGTCCACAAAAGTACCGTGCAGCACAGCGCGACGACGCCGAGGATTTTCAGCCGCTTGAATTGTTTTTGATTTGAGGTAGGATTCATAACCGCTTGCTCCCGGCCGCTGCGTTTTCAAGTCGGTTGCGGTCGATTTCGTCCTTGATTTTTTGGTATTTTTCGCCGTAGAGCCAGTACCGTTTTTTGTACGAAACGTAGCCGAGCGAACCCAAGGAATAGGTTACGACGTGGCCGGTTTTTAATTTCGCATTCATAATTTCCCTTTTATTTAATTCGGTTTACGTCAAATTAAGTAATATAATATAATTTTAGCGGATAATTTGTCCGAAATCAACCTATTTTGAAAAAAGGTTTTTCGGCGGCACGCAAAAATGACTTTTTCGGCCGTTGACAGAAAAAGAGCTTTAGGTTTATAATAGAAAAGTCCGAAGATTTAAGGTTGGTCTAAGTGTTCGGGAACATAATTGAAAAAAAACGAAGGTGAACTTATGCAATGGGTGCTGTTCGCGGCAGCGGTGATACCGCCCGCGATACTGATGATTTATATCTACAAAAAAGACAAGGTCGACAAGGAGCCGACAGGACTTCTATTGCGTCTGCTGCTTGCGGGGGCGCTGTCGGTCGTTTCGGCAATCATTCTGGAAAGCGTGGGCATGGCCCTTGCGGGGCTTGTGGCCGAAAGCGGCAGCGCGCTTTACAACGCGCTTACCTGTTTTTTGGTTATCGCCACCGCAGAAGAGGGCGGAAAGCTGTATTTTCTGAAGCGCCGAACCTGGCATAACCGCAATTTCACCTCGACGTTTGACGGCATAGTTTACGCGGTGTTCGTTTCGGCGGGCTTTGCGATTGTGGAAAACATAATGTACGTTTTCACCAACGGAACCATTTACGTTGCGCTTTTAAGGGGCGTTACGGCAATCCCGGGGCACATCAACTTTGCCGTGTTTATGGGATATTTTTACGGGCTGGCGAAACGTTCGGTTCTCCTTGGCGAATTCGAAAAAGCCAACCGCTACAAAAAGCTGGCCTTCTGGGTGCCGGTTTTGCTGCACGGACTGTACGACTTCTGCTTGCAGATGAACAGCACCGTTTTTACGGTTATATTTACGGCGTTCGTCGTCGTTATGGACGTGTTCGTCATAGTGAAGGTCAGAAAATGGTCCAAAGGCGACAAGACTTTTGCGGCGGATATTGCGGAAAGTTATGACGGTTCCGACCCGTTCGATCTGAACTGACGAAAAAAATTTCAAACAATTTTCAAAAATCACCAACAAAAACCGCTTTTGGTTTGTTTATTTATCAGGAACCGATATCGAGGACAACATGAATAACAGAAAACTCAACAAGATGATGCTCGATTTGAAATTCGGCGAAAACGTTCTGGCCGACATTTATTCCGAAACCCGCAAAGTCGTTTACGCATTCGTTCTGACGTACGTTCAAAGAAAGGAAGACGCAGAGGACGTTATGCAGGAAACCTACATAAGAGTGCAAAGCGGCATCGCAGGCTACAACGAGGGAAACGCCCTTGCCTGGATTTTGCAGATAGCAAAAAATCTGGCAATCAACTTGCGCTATAAGGCAAAAAGAGAAGTGGCGGTGGACTATTCGGAAAACGAGGCGCTGTTCGGAAGCTACGGTCTGTCGGAGGACAGCGTTGCGACCAAGGCGCTCCTCACCAAGCTGGATCGGGACAGAAGCCGCATCGTGGTTCTGCATCTTCTTGCGGGCTACAAATTCAGAGAGATATCGACCATGCTGGACATTCCGCAAAGTACTGTCAGGTGGATGTACGGCGAAGCCTTGAAGACGCTGAAAGACGCGCTTGAGAAGGAGGAACAAATATGACAGAAAAACAAATTAAAAAGAGGTTAGAATTAGAAATGGACAAAAACGCACCTAAAAAAACCGCGGCCGCAAAGACCTCGGGAGCAGCAAATTCCGGTAAAAAGAAAACCTTTATTTCTATCATTGCGGGAGCCTGTGTTCTTGCTTTGGTCATCGGCATCGCGGCCATCGTCGTGAACAACAACAAGGATAAAGACCAAGTTTCCTACGTCGCCGTTGACATCAACCCTTCCGTCGAATTCTTGGTTGACAAAGACGGAAAAGTCGTCACCGTTATTCCTGAAAACGAAGACGCGCAGATTTTGCTCGCCGGCGAAGAACTCGAGGGCCTGACCTTCGAAGCAGCCATCGACAAAGTTGGCACACTGGCAGTTAAATGCGGTTATCTTAAAAACGACAATAACCAGGTTACCATAACCGTTTCGGGGAGCGTCGAACTCAGCACAAGCCTTTATGACGTGGCTAAAAACGCAATCGAAACCGCAGGCAAAGCAGTGGGCGCAGTGGTCACCGAAGGCACCAACTATCTTTTGGAAAGAGAAGTCGCTTACCTTAAGAGCAACAATCAGGGCAAAGAAGGTTACGACACTCTTACCGCAGGCAAGCTCCGTCTTATCAAAACCGCTATGCTCGCAGATCGCACTCTCACCATGGACGACGCAGTCAAAATGAGCGAAGAAGATCTCGTCAAACGCGTGAACGAACACAAAGAATACCTGAAGGGCAAAGTCGAAACTTCCCTTGCAATCGCAACCGAAGGCGCAACCACCCTTTACGAAGTTTCCAAACAAGCTTACCTTGACAGCGCATACGTTTCGGTTGCTTCTCAAAGCCTTAAGAGCGACATCCTTGGCGGCGGAGCAAAAACCTATAACGCGGCAAAATACCTCGCTCTGAACGCCACTTACGGCATTCTGAACGGTGTTTCCGATATGCTCGACATCTATAAGGCAAACCCTGTCATCACCGAAGACGACGTTCTCAACCTGCTCAACTTCGTGGACGCAGACGCCGACGAAGAAGCCGTGGCCGTCGTGAACGAAATCAAAGCCGCTTACGGCGAATGCACTTTGGACAATATCCAAAAATACATCAAATCTCTGGCCTACGACGAAGAAGGCAACGCAAGAAAACTTGAAATCGCCTTCCAGATCTACACCGGCACCGAAGAAAACGATCAGATCCTTGCCGCAAAAATGGCATTGTCCGCTGACGGTTTCGACCTCTCCGGTATCCTCGGCCCTATCTCCGGATATATTAAGATCGGCGGAGAAGAAGGCAGCTTCGGCGAAATGGTTGACAGCTTGTTCTCGGCTCTCGGCGTGAAAGTTTCCGAAATCAAAGATCAGGCTACCCTCGAAAACGCCATCACCGCCGTTAAGGACGCTCGCGACAAAGCTCTTGCAGATTGCGCTTTCAGCGACGAAGAACTCAAGGCTGTTGAAGAAAAACAAGCTTCCTACGCAGAAAAAATCGCTTCTTTCGAAAAAACCATGACCGACGCTATCGCAAGCGCGAAAGCAAACTTTGAAAAAATGATCGAAGCAAGCAAGAAAACTCGCATCGAGGCAAACGGCAGCATCACCATCGGTTAAAATCAACACTAACCCTCCCAGAAAACAGTGTTTACAAAAAAACGCATCCCGCAAGGGGTGCGTTTTTTGCGTAAGAAAACCACCCGTAATCGAGGTGGTTTTCGCATAAAACTATTTTGCTTTCTTTTCCGCTTTCAGGGCCTTGCGCTGAGCTTTTCTGGCGGCCTTGTTCGCTTTGGTGTTTTTGAAAATGTCCTTAAAGGATTGCAGAGGGAGCACGCTCATAAGCTTGGAAGCCATGGACGGAACGGTGCGAGGGAACAGCTGATGTCCGAAGCCCATAAGGTGAGCTACCGCGCCCAGAACTATGCGGCTTTGTCTGCGAGCCATGCAGCGGCAGATAACCTTTGCCGCGTGCGGAGCGGTCTGGCCGATTTTGGTGATGAGGCCGTCTTTGACCTTTGCTTTGGCTTCTGCGCCGTCGGCGGCTTTTGCGCTATAAAGATCGGTTTTGACAGGGCCCGGCAAAACGTAGCCGACGTACCAGCCTTCGCCTTCGTATTCCTGACGGATGCACTCGCTCATAGCGTAAACGGCGGCTTTGGTGCTGCTGTAGATGCTTTGTCCGGCAACCGGCAGAAGAGCGGAAGCGGAAGCGATGTTCACGTAGCCCGGATACGCGCTTTTTTCAAGCACCGGAATCATGGTCCTTGCGGCGTAAATGTGGCTTAAGTAGTTGGTGTTCACCGTGCGTTCCACGTCGCGATCGGAAAGGTCGCAGATGTTGGCAAACGGGTGAATCATGCCCGCGTTGTTGATGAGAATGTCGGGTTTGAATTCGGTTGCGGCGCCTGCGGCAAAAGCTTCCCAGTTTTCGCGGGAGCTGATGTCCATAGGATAAAAGCTGAAGTTTTCGCCGAGTTCGGCCTTCAATGCTTCCAGCTTGCCGACGCTTCTTGCCACACCAAGAACTTTGCAATGATATTTGTTTACGAACAGTTTCGCAAGTTCCTTGCCGATGCCGGTGGAAACGCCCGTAATGATAACGTTTTTGTTTTTAATCCAACTCATAAAAGTTCTCCTTTTGTTGATTTAAGCACATTATACAATAAAAAAATCGAAAAGGCAAAACTTTTTTGCGGTTTTTTGGTGTTATTGCCGTCAAAAAATATAAAGTCGCTTTCGAATCTTCTGCCGCAAAAGGTGGACAAATCGCCCGAAAGGTGGTATCATTTTTTCGTCGAACGATTGAAAAGAAAATCAAAAACGAACAAACAGTTTTCACAAAAAGCGGTTAATATATGAATTTTGACGTTATAAAACAGAATATCGGCGATTTTCCGCTCGGAAAAACCTTTTGGTTTGAAGAAACGGACAGCACCAACGACCGCTTGAAGGAGAGCGCCGTCGGCACTTTGGCAGTTGCGGGCAAGCAATCGAGGGGCAAAGGCACAAGGGGCAGATCGTTCGAAAGCGAAGAGGGCGGACTTTATTTCAGCTTCGTTTCGCCGCCGTGGGAGAAAATAAATCTTATGACGCCTGCCGCGGCCGTGGCCGTGTCCGAAACGCTTGACGAGCTTACCGATCTCAAAACCGAAATAAAATGGGTGAACGACGTTTACGCCGGAGGCAGAAAGCTTTGCGGGATACTGTGCGAAAGAACGAAAGAGGGAGTCGTGGTCGGCATAGGTATAAACATCGAAAACGCCGTCCCGAAACAGCTTTCGGACTGCGCAACGTCGGTGAAAATCGAGGGCGGCAAAATTCCGGATAAAGAAACGCTGATCGCCGGCATAATCAGACGATTTTCGGCGTTCGGGAAGGACGAAAGCCACGCGTTTATGGCCGAATATAAGCGCAAAAATCTGGTTATAGGACGAAAAATAGAATACGTCGTAAGCGGTGAAATCCTCTCGGGCGTCGCAACGGACGTTACGGCGGACGGACTTTTGGAAGTGGACGGGGAGAGGCTGCTGTCGTCCGGGGATGTAAGGATAAAACTGAAAAACAAACAAGGGGATAATATATGACGACCGAAAAAAGACTGGAAAAGTGTCAAAAACTTTTCGAAAAAGGTTTGGACAAAAAGAATATGCAAAAAGCGCTGAAGCTCCTCGAAGCACCGCACTACACGGCCAAAGAAGTGGAATCTTTCAGACTCTGGAACGATTATCTTCCGCTCGCCGACGAATTTCCGTACACCGCAGAGCAACGGAATTATCACATTTTGTGGGAAGTGGTGGACAGAGTCCCGCTCGGCATCAACGTGGAGTTTGCCATTCCGTTCAGAGCGATGATTGCCAAAAAACTGTTCAAAAAGTGCGGCGACGGCTTCATTGCAAACGAAGGGTGCAGGTTTAATTACGGCCACCTCATCGAGGTCGGCGATAACGTCGCATGGAACCATTGCTGCTATATCGACAGCAAGGGCGGAGTCAAATTCGGCGACTTTTCGATGATAACCGAATATTCCAGAATTTTCACGCACGGCCACAGCGAAAGCGATCACGAAGTGAGAACCTATAAGCCTGTGGAAATAGGAGAATACGCCAAAATTTATACGGCGGCAACCATTCTCGGAGGAGTTAAAATAGGGAAGGGCGCAATCGTCGCAACGGGTAGCATCGTGACGAAAGACGTGGACGATTTTCAGGTGGTTGCGGGGATACCGGCAAAACCGCTTCGAGAGCGTCGCACCGACGGCAAAGCTCCGGAGGAATTCAATCATTACACCTTAAAAGACAAGGCTTTTCAGAAATAACGAAAGTAAAAACCGAGCGTTTCCGCTCGGTTTTTCGTTTTGATTGAGGTTGTTATTTGGTGTAGAATTCTTTGAGTCTTTGATAGAGGCTCTCGTCAAACGGAGAGGTCAGCCCCGCATAAACCAAAGTGTCGGAATAGCCGATTTCGACAACCGTGTCGCCTACGCTGTCCACTTTCACGTTGGCTTCGTCGTCGGTGAAAGTGAAGAGCTTGAAGTATTTGTTCATAGCGGCTTCGTGGCCTTCGGTTTCGGAAACCATGTAAAGCTCCAGGCAAGGCAGCATACTCATAGAGTACGAAATGTAGTAGCACGGCGATTCGATTACGACGTATCTCCAGTAGCTCGAGTTCAGAGAAGTGGCAATGCCGTATTCGGACATAAGCTTCTCGAAGAGAGCGTCGTAGTCGTTTGCGGTGTAGGTTGCAGGATTGCCGTCAGGATCGGTTCCGGTGTAAACGCAATATTCGAATTCGTCAACGCAGGCCGCCAGCATTACGATTGCATAAGCGTCGAACATTTGGTTGGCGTAGATCGATTGAAAAACGTCGGTTGCCACGTTTTCGGGAAGAGCGGTGCGGAGATATGAGAGGAACAGCATTTCGTTGCCTTGGGAGTGGGTTTCTTCCAAATCGTAGGACATGCTTGCGCCATGGTTATAGATGGTGTTGTAGTAGTGGCCGAATTCGTGAACGAAAGTGAACGCTCCCGAGTAGCTGCCCGGCCCGAAGTACAGAATGGAAGTATTCTGCGCGCCGATCCAGTAACTGAATGCCCCTTGATAATTACCGGTATAGTAGTTGCCGTTCTTCATAAGCTCGTTTGCGTGCTTGTAGAAGTCGATTTCGGTTTTTCCGGCTGTTTTGCTGTTCATGGTTCTGAAATAATCGGCGACATAGTCCCCCACCGTCTTAGAAGAGAAAAACGATGCGCCCGAAAGACTATAAAAAAGACTTTTTGCATCTCCGGTGAGCGAGTCTTTAGGAGAATTTTCGTAGTCGTTCAGAATAGACAAATAAACCGGCTTCACATATTCCTTGAGGAATTGTCTGGTTTTTGCAACGTCTTCAGGGGTGTAGTCGCGGCTGTAAACGTTTTTGTAAGCGTAGTCGATGTAGTTATCGTAACCGGCGATAACGGCGATCTGATTTTTCAAATTGACGAATTCCTCGTAAAGTTCGAGAACGGCTTTGTCTCCGCCCGGATTTGCTATGTTTCTGAATTCAACTTCGATTTCGGAAATGCGTTTGTTGAGTTCGGCGTAAGCGTCGCCGCCGTAGCTGTCGGACGTATCGAGAGCTTCTTTAATGTCGTCTGCCGTCCAGCCGTCTTCTTCGCTGAAGAAGTATTCACGGAATTTGGTGTCGTAAATCTTGCGATACAACGAATAGAACTTGGTTATAAGATCCGTGCGATATTCGGAAATGGTTTCGTAAAGCTCGGTATTTTTTTCGTTATCGTCGACGCAATAGAAAACGTAAGAGTATTGATATTGCTCGACAAGGTAAACGAGTTCATCGTAAAAAGCGTTGTATTTTTCTTCAAAAGCCTTGTTCTCGGCATAAAGAGCGCTGTCTTTCACGAAAGCGTGAGCTGCAGCGTCGTAGCGATCGACTTCGGCAAGAGTGTCGGTGATTTCTTGGTACAAAGCGTCGATTTTTGCCTGTCGCGCTTCGTCAAACGTAACGACGAATTTGTCGTTATAGTTTCTTTCGCTCGGTCTGCGCCCGAAGCTCGTGCAGCCTTCCCTCTTGCAAGGATAAAAACTCATAAAATCGTCCGACGAAGAATCAAAAGCGAAGTCGTGTCCCAATGCGGCAACCGAATTCCTTTTTTCTGTTTTTCCGCAATAGCAAACAAATTCGTCATAGCCTTCCTTGTCGCAGGTAGGATCAACGTGCTTTCCTTGCTTGAAATCGTGAACGTGAGTCGAGGCGGATTCCCATCTTGCATAAATTGTTATGTCGGATTCCGGAACGAAACTTGTTTCTATTTTTTTACCTTCTTGTCCGGACGGGGTAGTGTACCAACCTAAAAAGATCATACCTTGATTGTACGGCTGATTAGGAAGATCGAACGTTTCCCCGATCTTAACGGAAACCGTGCGGGTTTTCAATCCGTTTTGAGAGTCGATGGTTACTTTGTATTCCGTTGGCGTTGTGTCTTCAGGCGTTTTGTCGCATGCGGCAAATGCTATGCACATAATTGCCATCAACAAAACCAACGTCATCGTTGCAAATTTTTTCATCTATTTGCCTCCAATATTTAATATTGTTAGTATTATAGTTTCACTTATGAGGCAAAGTCAACGTTTTTTTGAAAAATTGTGCCGTTTTGCCGCTTATATTATGCGCTAATTGCGTTTTTTGCCGCCTACCTGGCTCGATTTTCAAAAATTTCTCCGCCAAATCGCCCCAAAACGGTTTACAACTGCCCCCTTCTATGCTAAAATACCTATATCACCTGAACGGGCAATTAACTCAGCTGGTAGAGTGCTTCCGTCACATGGAAGAAGTCAGGGGTTCGAGTCCCTTATTGCCCACCACTTGGGGGCATAGCTCAGTTGGTAGAGCGCTTGAATGGCATTCAAGAGGTCAGGGGTTCGACTCCCCTTGTCTCCACCACCGAAATCGCAAGCATAAGGCTTGCGTTTTTTTGTTTTACAAGGGGAGTCCCGCGCTGCTGACGCCGCGCAGCGGCAATGCCGCAGAACCCCTGCGGGCTGACGCTCCGCTTCGCTACGCTATTCCGTCGCTACACTCCTTACGCCTCCCTTGTCTCCACCACCGAAATCGCAAGCATAAGGCTTGCGTTTTTTTGTTTTAC
>ERZ1034917.79-NODE-79-length-89482-cov-8.347848_pt1 | contig 89482 bp, 80 predicted proteins | sample MGYA00520605_ERZ1034917 | MGnify/ENA primary metagenome ERZ1034917 (study PRJEB33766, sample SAMN09781784) | gut metagenome | biome: gut microbiome | host: Homo sapiens | place: Madagascar | study: EMG produced TPA metagenomics assembly of the PRJNA485056 data set... | reverse complement strand
CAGAAAAGCAGGCTTGGTCCTCCCGAAATCGTCCAAAAAGATGTAGCCAATCCACGGGCGCCCAGGGCGCGGCCGTGCACGAGGGCGGGGCCGGGCCCGAGCCCTCGTCCAAGAAGAACGTCAAGTGGGCCTGCGTCGCGGCGGCGGTCGTCATCGCGGCGGGGCTTGGAATCGCGGCGGTGAACCACATGGCGCAGCAGCCGGACATCACCGACCCCCCAGGACGAGGACGCGGCGCTCGTCGGTCAGCCTGAAGACGCGGCCGTGAAGCCGGTCGTCGCGGGGCTCGAGGGGTACGAGCCCGAGGAGGGCGCCACGCCCGTCATCGTGCACGTCTCCGGCAAGTCCGAGGACGGCGCCGAGGTTGACTACTACCACGCGTTCCAGAAGGCCGAGGGCGAGCTGGAGCTCGAGGCCGGCGACTACAAGCTCGAGTACGTGCCCGTCCTCAAGGCGGACGGGTCCATCGTCTCCGCGTCCGACAAGCCCGCGTTGAGGGTCGAGGGCGGCGTGGAGGCCGCCAAGGCGACCGCCGCCGCGGAGGCGAAGCCCGCCGACCAGGTGAGCGCCGAGGAGGTCGAGAAGGCCCTTGACAAGGTCAACGAAGCCGTCGCCAAGGGCGATGAGACCCTGAAGGGCGACGCCGGCAAGAAGGTCGTGGAGGCCGCAGCCGCCAACGCCACCGCGTCCGGCAAGGTCGACGCGGCCAAGGCCGAGGAGCCGGCTGCCCCGTCCGCCCCTGCCGCAGGCCAGCAGGCCCCTGCCGGCAACGGCGGGTCCGAGAGCGCGCCGAGCCAGGGGGACGCCCAGGTGAGCGCCCCTGCGCAGCACGAGCACACCTGGGTCGCCCAGACAGAGCAGCGCTGGGTACAGGACTCCGCGGCATGGGATGAGCCGATTTATGGGTACGAGGCGAAAGACGTTTGCAACACCTGCGGAGCCTACTTGTCAGGCAATGCTGTGAGCCATGTTGCATCACACGGTCGCAATAATCCCAACGGCGGCTACCATACTGAAAGCGTTCGGGTGCAAGTTGGAACCACTCATCATGAGGCAACCGGACATTATGAAACGGTGACAATTGGATATACCTGCACCGGATGCGGTGCAAGCAAGTAATGCGCTTGGTCGATGCGCTGGGGCGATTTCAGCTATTGGATTGGAGGCGAGCATGAGAGACATGCCCTTATTGCGAGGCTGAGATGTTCGAGGCCGACGAGCCCTTCTGCCTGGAGGACAGCCTCGGCGCGGTTGAGATATCGGGAGCCCATCACAACAAGTGCCCGAAATGCGGCGAGATAACGTTCAGACCGAGCATTTGGACGAATTGAGCGAGTTCAAATCGAGCCATCGTTCCATGTTCCCCTAGGCTACGTTGCTTGACGCAATGCAAGGAGGTGCTCGTTATGCGTGAGATCTGCCCGTCGTGCGGCAAGGACATGGTCGCGACCACGGAGGCGTTCGAGGTCAACGGGGACGCCGTGCGCGGCATCCCCAACCTCTTGTGCCGAAGCTGCGGCGAGGCGACCTTCACCCCAGAGCAGCTGGACATGGTGTTCGGCTACCGAACCGCGCAGAAGCAGCGTTCTATGAAAACGGAGGATTCCTGGACGCTCTACGTGGCCGATACCGCTGAGATCAGGTTCCTGGTCGACGCGGAAACGCTCGACTGGCTCGAGAGAGAGTCGGCCTGCACCGGCATAAGCCTCGAGAAGATCGCAAGCGCCATGCTGCGCAAGGTTTGCAGCGAGACATCGGCGCTAGGCGCGCCGGGCGTAACCGACTAGCCGACCCCCTTCATAACCCGGGAGCCTTTCGCTTTGCAACGGCGACAGAAGGGAGCCTATGATGCCCGCAGAACCTCGAGCAAGGGAGACCAAGATGAAGCATTTCTTCATGGAGATAGACGGCATGACCGTCACATATGGCGACATCGTCAAAGGGCGGCTGTGCGACACGATCCCCTATTACGTCGAGCGCGACGACGGCGAGGGGGATTTCGACTTCGCCCAAGGCTCCCTCCCGACATGCACCCCTGTGAAGAGCAAGGGGTTTTCCGAGTCCGAGCTGTGGGACATCGAGTCGTTAATGAGGGACAACATGCACAACATCTACGACCAGATCCGCGGCGAGGGGGCATGGGCATGACGCCGATATACCTCCGCGAGCGCGGGCTTTCGTTCGGCAGGGACGAGGAGGAGATCGTCGCGCGCCTCTTCAAGCGCTCCGCCGAGAAAACGGGAGCCGAATAGGGCGTTTCTCGAGAAGGGAGTTCCGATATGGAACGCATGGTCTACAAAGGGTTCGCTTCCACCCCGAAGCACAGCGCGGAAGACGGCATGTTCTACGGAACGGTTGACGACGTCGATGCCGTGGTCATGTACGATTCCGAGACGGAGGCGGGCCTTGAAACGGCCTTCATGGAAGCCGTCGACGACTACATCGACGCATGCCGGGAGTCGTCGCAGCGCGGGGAGGAGGTTCGGGTGAAGGACACATGCCCTTACTGCGAGGCCGGGATGATCGAGACCGACGAGGCTTTCTCCCTAGAGGGCCTAGAAGGCCCGAACGGACCGATCACGATAACGGGGGTCCATCACAACAAGTGCCCGAAATGCGGCGAGATAACGTTCGGGCCCAGGCACTTGGCCGAAATGCACGAGTTCAAATCGAGCCATCGTTCCATGTTCCCCTAGACTACGTTGTCGGATGCGATGCAAGGAGGTGCTCGTCATGCGTGAAATCTGCCCATCGTGCGGCAAGGACATGGTCGTGACCACGGAGGCGTTCGAGGTCAACGGGGACGCCGTGCGCGGCATCCCCCACCTCTTGTGCCGAAGCTGCGGCGAGGCGACCTTCACCCCAGAGCAGCTGGACATGGTGTTCGGCTACCGAACCGCGCAGAAACAGCTAAAGGCGGATGCGATGCAAGGAGGCGGTCGGCGATGATCGACATGGAGAAGTACTACGGGCACAGGGAAGAAGCAGCGCGCGAAGGCGGCAACGACGTGCTCTCGTACACGTACCTGCGGCTCGGGCTGATAGAGAGGCTGTCGAGGTCTGGCCAGCTGTCGGAGGACATGAGCCGGATGTTGCGGTTGAATGCCGCGGCGATACACCTCCACGCCGGAGGGCTCGTCGCCGACTGCGGCAACTGCGGGTGCCTCGTCGACGAGAAATGGGACTTCTGCCCGAGGTGCGGGGTGCATTTCATCGACCTCAGGTACATCGACGATTGTTTAGTCAGCGATCCTGAGTGAGATTTCAGATGCAATCAAAACGGAGGACGAGGAAAAAGCTCTGAAGACTATCGCACGCCTCTTTAGGCTCTACGCCGAGAAGACAGCGCGCGAATAGGGCGTTTCTCAAGAAGGGATTTCGGTATGGGCAGCATGGCTTACAAAGGGTTCGAGTCAACCCCGAAGCACGATGACGAGCGCGGCATTTTCTACGGCATGGTGGACGACATCGAGGGGCTGTGCGAATACGAGTCGGATACTGCGGATGGAATCGAGAAGGCGTTCCGCGACGCGGTCGACGACTACATCGACGCATGCCGCGAAAGCGAAACGACGAACGGCTCCAGCGTCTTCTAGCATCTTCGCCATTTTCTTCCACCATCCCAACCTTTACCCAGCATTGACTCCCCTTCCTCTTCCTCTATTCCGCCAGTGATATATCATTCAGCTCGTAAGTGAGGCTTCGCGCACCCAACAGGGCGACCGAACCAAGCAATGCGCCGCAGAACTAAGGAGCGCCCAATGAACATCCTGGCAATTAACGGCAGCCCCAAGGGCGAACGAAGCAATACCTGGCGCTTGACCAGCGCTTTCTTGCAGGGAATCACCGCGCAAGAAGAGAGCGTCCATGGGCAGGCACCCGTAGTTGAAACCCTGAACGTCGGCACGCTCAACATCAAACCTTGTCTGGGCTGTTTCTCGTGCTGGAGCAAAACACCAGGAACATGCTGCCTCCACGACGACATGCAGGGCGTTATCAAAAAGATACTATGGGCCGACGTGATTGTCTGGAGCTTCCCCTTGTACTACTTCGGGCTGCCCGGCCCGCTGAAGAACCTGATCGACCGTCAGCTTCCCATGTCGCTTCCCTTCATGAGCGCCGAAACGGAAAGCGGCGGGCACCCCTCTCGCTACGACATGGGCGGCAAACGCACGGTAGTGATTTCGACCTGCGGTTTCTACACCGCCAAGGGCAATTACAGCGGCGTGACCGACCTGTTCGACCGCCTTTGCGGCAAAGGCGGCTACACCACGATCTTTTGCGGGCAGGGCGAGCTTTTCCGCGTGAAAGAGCTGGCCGCGCGCACCGACGAGTACCTCTCTTGGGTGAAGAAAGCCGGCGAGGAGTTCGCGACCAGTTGCGTAGGCAACGCAGGCTCCGCAGCTAACGGCCGCGCAGCTGACGGTATCTCACGCGAAACCCGCAGCAAGCTCGACCAAAACCTGTTCCCGCGCGACGTCTTCGAAGCGATGGCCGACGCCAGCTGGGGCGTTAACGAATCCGGCGAAAAAGAGGACCCCAGCCTGGTGTTCACCCGCCAGATGGCCGCCCTATACCGCAAACAGGCTTGGCCGGGGCGCGACCTTGCGCTGGACATGCACTACACCGACATCGACAAGATCTACCGCGTTGTCCTTGGGGCGAACGGAAGCCGCGTTGAAGAAGCGCCCGCCGAGGGCTTCGCCACGGATTACACCACACGGATCAACACGCCGTTCGACGTTTGGCAGTCCATTGCCGCCGGCAAGATCCGCGGCGACGAGGCGCTTATGCAGCACCTGTACTCGGTTGAGGGCGACTTCGACCTGATGATGCACTGGGACGAATACTTCGGGGCCGCGAACTCCAGCGCGACGGACGACACGGACGCGAGCGCAGGCGCGGGCGGCAACGCGGGCGCGAACACGAGCGCAAGCTCTAGCGGTAAAAACGCGGCCGAGCCGAAAACCAATATGCTGCTGCTTTTGATTCCCTGGATCGTCTTCTGGATAGCCGCATCAATCAACAGCTTCTGGGGCAGCCTAATCAGCGTGGCGGCGTGCGTGCTGTTGCCTGTCCTGATGCATCGGACCAAAGCAACCGCGTACGACCAGATTTCGGCGCTTGCTGTTGGCGCCTGCTCCATCGCGTTGCTGGCAGGGGCTTCCCCCGTAGTGGTGATTCCGGCATCGTATGCCCTGTTCGGGCTAATGTGGAGCGTCTCTTGCTTCCTGAAGATTCCGCTGACCGCGCATTACTCCAAGAACAGCTACAACGGGGACGAAGCGCTGCGCAACCCCATCTTCATGAAAACGAACCGCATCCTGACTGCAGCGTGGGGCGTGCTTTATCTGGTCACGCCCATTTGGACGTACTTCATCATGCAGACGGATGCGGCCAGCTTGGTTGGCGCCATCAACTCGGTACTTCCCGCGCTGATGGGCGCGTTCACTGCCTGGTTCCAAAAGTGGTACCCCGCGCACATCGCCCGCGGAGGACGATAGGGGATTGAGAGGCGCCGGGCGAAACCCCTTGCCTTCTAATAACAGGTATGTGAAATTACTGGTTGGATTTGTTAAACAAGTGGTTGGAATACGCAGCCCGTCGTTTTGTTGAATTGGTGGTTGCGTCCCGCTTTCTGTTTCGCGATACTTCCGATACTTCCGATACTTTGCATACCCAAGAAGAACCCGCATTATGCGGGTTCTTCTTCAGAATACGTCGCTGTGCGTGCCGGTTCTCGTCAAATAAAGAATCAATTCATCTTCGCAGCGCTCGTAAATCAAGAGCCAGTCGGGGGTAATGTGGCATTCCCTGCATTCGGCATAATTGCCGGCAAGCTTGTGGTCTCTGTACTTCGCCTCTAGTTCTTCGCCGGCGGCAAGCGCGTCGACGACTTTTTCTATGAGCCTCATATCGTAGCCACGGCGTTTCGCCACCTTGATGTCCTTCTTGAAATGGGAGGTGAGGACGATCCTGTATTCGCTCATTCGCCTAAATCCTCCATGGCTTCCGCGAAGCTTCCGTACGTTTTCTTGTTCGGGTCTTTCTTCAAACGCTCTACCTCCTCGATAGCGGCGATTGTCGAGGGGTTCGTCATTTTGTAATGCACGACGCTCTCCATGTAGCGAACGAGATTTCCCTTCACGTTCTCTCCGCCGTCCAACACGAGTTGTTTGTATTCGTTATACAATTCGCGGCTCATCGAGAAGTTCACCGCAACGGTATCAGCAGCCATTTTTCCTCCTTAAGATACTAGGTCGACCTACCTAGCATAGTAAGTTGACCTAGCTGCCTTGTCAATGAGAGTCTCTTTGGCTCTTTTTTGTTAAATCACTGGTTGGGGATTTCGGGCGAAAGTCGCGAAATCCCCAACCAGTGATTTAACAGTGCCCTAATAACTTTTTCCGCCCCTAAAGTGTCGTTAGAATTTTTTCAGGGGCACTAATGGCAAGAAGGCGTCGTTAGCATTCCCATCGAAGCCCCAACAACCGATAGCAAGCAAAAGGGCAGCTGCGTCATCAAGCACTCATCCGCACGAGCATCAAATGCACGGAAGGGCGCCAATGGACGATGATTCCGTACAGCCCAATGGCTTTAACCCTTACACGCCCGTGTTCCTTAAACATAAAAGCCCCTTAGCTCTGTACCTTGCATGGGACAGCAAGGGCAACTATACGAAAACAGCCCCAAACCGCGCTTCCAGTTCAGGGCTGAATTTTGACCACAAAGGGCAAATCGTGAAGCCAACAAGCTAATCCAGGATGCGGCCATCAAGCGAGAACGTGACAACTTGCCAAGGGATGAACTTCCCCGACGCACGCAAAGCCTTGACGGCCATGCGCTCCAAACCGCCGCAGCACGGGACCTCCATGCGCGTGATGGTGACGCTTTTGATGTCGTTGCTCGCAATGATCTCGGTCAGCTTCTCGGAATAATCAGTGCCATCAAGCTTCGGGCAGCCAATAAGGCAAACTTTGTTGCGGATGAAATCGGCATGGAAGTTGCCGTACGAAAATGCACAGCAGTCGGCGGCAATAAGCAGGTTGGCGCCTTGGAAATATGGGGCCTGCGTAGGAGCCAGCTTAATTTGCACGGGCCAATTGCGAAGCTGCGAGGGCGCACTTTGCGACGCGGCGGATCTGGCGGCTTCATTCGCGCCGGCGCCCTCCCCCACCGCGCGATCGAACGTTCGAACAGCAGATCCTGGACAGGTGACGGCCGGCCCGCCGTGGGCCTTCGCCTTGAATTCCCTTTCGCGCTTGCTACGTTCCACGGCCACTTCGTCGTAAGGTGCTGCCTCGCGCTCGACAAATGAGATGGCACCTTGTGGGCAACCCGGCAAACAGTCACCGAAACCGTCGCAAAAATCATCGCGCACAAGCCTGGCCTTCCCGTTAACGACCTCAATAGCCCCCTCGTGGCACGCTTCGGCGCAAATTCCGCAGCCGTCGCACTTCTCCTGGTCGATCTGTATGATTTTACGAATCATACCGCTCCCTTCGTCGTCTGAACTGGCTGCATGATACGAAAAACGTACTATCCTGTATGTTGTAACTACAACATATGCTTGCGAATCGAGGAATCATGGAACGAAGCGAGTTTCTGGCGACAACGCAGCTGTTCCGCGGGTCAAACCCTCAAGAAACCGAGGCCATGCTTGGCTGCCTTGCCGCACGCGAACGCCACTATAAGGCGGGCACGCGAATCCACCGGATGGGCGACGTCATCACGACGACAGGAGTCGTCCTTGAAGGAAGCGTGCGCATCGAAAGCGTTGACCGCTGGGGCAATGTCAGCGTGCTTGGCGTGAAGAAGTCGGGCGAGATGTTCGGCGAGGCATATGCCGCCGTGCCCAACGAGCCGCTTATGGTGGACGTCGTCGCCGCCGAGGATACGGTCGTCCTGTTCCTGAACCTTGCGAAAATGCAGACCACCTGCACCCATGCGTGCCCGCATCACGCCAGGGTCAGCGCAAGCGTGACGGCGATCATCGCGCGTCAGAGCCTTGACCTCTCGCGCCGCATTCTGCATGTTGCCCCGAAAACGATCCGCGGCAAAGTGCTGGCGTACTTGTCCGACGTCGCCGAACGAACAGGCGAAAACGAGTTCGACATCCCCTTCGATCGCCAGCAACTTGCCGATTACCTGGGAGTCGACCGCAGCGCCCTTTCCGCCGAGCTCTCGCGCATGCAGAAGGCAGGGCTTATCGAGACCCGCAGAAGCCACTTCGTTTTGAAGTGACGACCAATAGGAGGGAAAGTGGAATTCCACTTAGGCTCATTACACCAGCCATCGGAACCCATCTCGGTGGAAATTTGCATATGAGAAGTAAAATGGTTTCGTTCGTTTAGCACCGGTTCCTAGGATCGAATATGAAAGATTGCTACAGCGTCACGACTTACTCAGTGCAAAGCATCCTTGGGCTTATAGAGTCCGGCGACATCGCGATCCCCGAAATCCAGCGACCCTTCGTGTGGGACAGTACCAAAGTTCGCGATTTGGTCGACTCTCTTTACCATGGATACCCGACTGGCTATCTGATCACATGGAAGAACCCTGACGTGAAGATCAAGGGCGGCGGCGTTGCAGAAGGCAAGACGGTGCTTATCGACGGTCAGCAGCGCGTGACTGCGCTCACCGCCGCGCTCGCGGGCAAAGCCGTGCTTAACGAAGATTACGAGTCGAAGCGCGTAAAGATCGCCTTCAACCCTCTTTACGAAGGCGAGGACACTCCCTTTGCCGTGCTTACGCCGGTGATCGATAAAGATCCGCGATGGATATCGGACATTGCAGAGTTCTTCGCCCCTGATTTCGACTCCTGGACTTTCGTCAACGAATACATAGAGGCGAACCCCGGCTGCGATCCCAAGGTCGTGAACTCGAGAATCACCGATCTTAAGGCGATAGCAACGCGTCAGCTCGGCTGCATCGTCGTGGCTGCCGAATGCAGCATCGACGAGGTTACTGACATCTTTATCCGCATCAACTCCAAGGGAGCCGTTTTATCCCAAGCCGACTTCGCAATGTCTAAAATCGCCGCCGATGAGGTTCACGGCGGCAACATGCTGCGCAAAGCCATCGACTATTACTGCCATTTGGCCGTCAAGCCCGAATTCTGGGCCACCATCAGCCAGAACGACGCCGAGTTCATGAAATCCGAGTTCGCAGATAAGTGCGAATGGCTCAAGGACGACAAGGACGACATTTACGACCCTGACTACAATGACGTCCTGCGCGTCGCGTTCATGCACATGTTCAGCCGCGGCAAGCTCGCCGACCTGGTGTCTCTTCTTTCTGGCCGCGATTTCGAGGCCCGTGACTTCAAAGGCGAGATAGCAGACGAGTCTTTCACCAAGCTACATGACGGCGTGATCAAGTTCATGCGCAAAAGCAATTTCCAGGACTTTACCGCCGCTCTTCGCTCGGCAGGGTTCGCGTCCCCATCGATCATCGGATCCAAGGGCGCGGTCAATTTTGCCTACAATCTGTATCTCACCCTACGAGAAGACGCCTCCGTGCCTTCAACCGATGTTAAGCGCTGGGTGCAGCGCTGGTACGTGATGTCCATCCTCACCGGGCGCTATTCCGGCTCGTCGGAATCCGTCATGGACCGCGACATGCGTCGAATATCCGAACAGGGATTCATCCCGTTCTACAACGAAATCGCCGCATCGCAGCTTTCCGACAATTTCTGGGAAGTCACCCTGCCGCAGAATCTCGTTACGACTTCAGTGCGCACCGGCGCATGGATGGTCTACGTAGCGTCACAAGTTCGTTCAGCTGACAACACCCTTTTCACAAACGGTTTCAAGGTGGCCGACGTCATCGGCAACGTTGGCGACATCCACCACATCTTTCCGAGGGCGTATCTGAGGAAGACGATCGACGCGCCGCAGCGCCTCTATAACCAGATCGCGAACTACACCTACCTTGAAAAGCGCATCAACATAGCGATTGGCGAAATACGTCCTGGCGAGTACTTTACTAAGGCACGTGAAGCCATTGCGGCAGAAGACAAGTATTTCGGCGACATCGCCACCGAGGCGGATCTTATTGCCAATCTCAAAGCGAATTGCATTCCGGAAGGAATATTCGATATGGGTGCGGCCGATTACGAGGACTTCCTTGCTCAGCGCCGTATCCTTATGGCTAGAAAAATACGTGGCTACTACGAGAGCTTGTAACGCTAACCAAATAAATCGGGTCAAAAGATGCGCGAGTTTCAGTTGTTCGTTATGCATGGGATCTGACAACGCGGTTGACTACGCAAACCAAGCCAGCTTGACACCAACAGCACGCAGACGATAAGCGATCTTCCTTCCAAATCATTCCATCTGTTCAGTATATTGAACGGTTTTGCTACAAATCTGTTCGATATACCGAACAGAAAACTCTATAATCTGTTCAGTATGTCGAACAGATTGATATTTCCATGAATCCTGAAGTACTGAAAAGCGTCATCTTTGACCAGCATGAAATCATTCGCAATGCGAGCATCGTGCCGCGTCGGTATTCGCTCGACCCTCAGGCTAACTACGTAATCACCGGTCTGCGCCGCGCCGGCAAGTCCACCCTGCTCTACAAAATAGCTCGAGACCTGGTGGAATCGGGCGTGGAATGGAGCCGGATCATCTACATCAATTTCGAGGACGAGCGCCTGGCAGAATTCCGCGTCGATGATTTCAATGACATCCCGTCGGCGCAAAGCGAGCTCAGCAGGCAATCGGGCTTCTTCTTCTTTGATGAAATGCAGAATATAGATGGCTGGGAAAAGTTTGCGCGACGCTTGGCCGACGCTGGCGAACGTGTGTGGATAACCGGCAGCAATGCGAACATGCTTAGCAGCCAGATAGCTACCACTCTTGGCGGGCGCTATTTCGTCAAGCATGTAACCCCTTACCGTTTTGACGAATATCTCGACGCTGTCGGTGTGCCCCATGATGCCGAGGCGCTATACGCAACAAAGGCCAAAGGAGCCATTGCAAGCGCATTCGATACGTTTTATCAAAATGGCGGCTTTCCCGAGTCGCTTCGCTATATCTCTGCTCGCGAATATACGGAAAGCGTGTACCAAAAGGTCTTGCTCGAAGACATGGTGGCACGCAATGGCGTGCGAAATCCCGGTGCTTTGCGCGTGCTTATGAAGAAAATTGCCGAAACCATCTGCAACGAAACCTCCGCCACGGCGCTGCATGGCATGTTGCGCAAATTGGGCTATAACGTCAGCAAGGGCACGCTGCTAGACTACCTTGCCATGGCTCGCGAGGCTTACCTGCTGTTTGAAGTAAAGAATGCCGTTGCAAAGTTTGTAGAGCGCGAGGGGAATCCGAAGCGCTACTTCAGCGACAACGGCTTGCTCAACCTTTTCCTAATCGGAAGGGAGCCAGCCTTGCTCGAAAACGAGGTGGCCGTAGCAATGCATGATGTCTTTGGCGAGGGGCTTCATTACCTGAAATCGCCAAAAAACGGCATTGACGTAGATTTTTACGTGCCCGAACAAGGCCTTGCAGTGCAGGTGGCCTATTCGCTTTCCGAAAGCGCCAAGCCCAGGGAGATAGGCAACTTAGTAAAACTAGCCCGTATCGACGAATCTATTCGTCGACTGCTTATCGTGACAAAAGAGGAAGAAGGGGAAATCATAGAGGGCGATGCGCGCATCGAGGTTAAACCCGCATGGAAATTCCTACTGCAAGATCTCGTGTAGCCCTTGGCGATCTGAAGCAGAGTGGCCGGCAGCCAGGAGTACGGTCCGAAGCTTCAGATCGCGCCGTACTTCTCGTATCGACGCAATCCGCTATACGATGATAGGCGACGTGTTGAGGGACCAGCTTAATCTTTCTTCCATTTGGCAGTGCGAGGAGCGTACAGCTCCCAGCAATCCTGCAGATCCTCGGGAATCTCGAGACGGAGGACGTCACCTAGCATTACTCGGGTCACGCGACCCCAATCGCGCTCAAGACAGATTCCGTCGGGCATCGTGGCATGGTAGAGCTTGTCTAGGCTGGCAAACCCAATCTCGCGCTCTTCGTACGACGATCCAGCGAAGCATTTCTGGAAGGTAGGGCCATCGTTGTATTTGATGATCATGTACCCTTCTTCGCATTTCCCATCTAAGAATATGGGGAACTCGGGAGAGCCGCCGATAGCGTTGTAGGGCTCTTTGAACTGCTCGTAGGTGATCATCGTTCCTCGCTTGGCTTCGTCCATCTCATCGAGCCGATGATGAAGAGGGGCTCTTTACTGCTGTAAAATATACCCATGACAAAGGGAGGTACTATGCAGCATCCGATTGGCAAGAGTGACCCTGACATCTTCTCCACCGCGAAGGAGAACCAATACTTCGACCGCAAGAGCGCCCGCAAAGACGCGAAGGAGATTTCTCGGCATATCTGCGCCTTTGCGAACGCCTCGGGAGGAAAGCTGGTCATCGGCATTGAGGATGGCGGCGAGATTACCGGGTTCAAGCGCAACGGGGCTCATGACATCGAAGCTTTCAAGCAGGCACCTCTCGTCTGCTGCGAGCCTGTACCCGTGGTGAGGCTCGCCGAGATTCCCGTCGTAAACTCCCATGGGGAAAACGACCTCATTCTCGTCCTGGACATCAGCGCATCATCCGACCACGTCATCGCGAGGCGCAGCGATGGGGCTGTTTTCCTTCGTCAGGGAGACAAGAGCGTCGAGCTGAATCACGACCAGATCACCGCGCTCGAATACGACAAGAACCAGCGGCGCTTCGAGGATGAAGTAGCGGGCCGCTCCACGATAGAAGACATCGACCCCGAAGTCATGGCCCATTACAAGGAGGGGCTCGGCACAAACGTCTCGGACGAGCAGGTTCTCCGCAGTCGCAGCATGCTCGTGGACGGGCATCTCACCAACGCCGGCGTCCTTCTCTTCGCCAAGAACCCCACCCAGTTTATCCCCTGTGCGAGGGTGCGCGTCATCCGCTTCGATGGAGGCAAGATGGAGACGGCCGCAGGCTCAACATCGTGAAGGAGCGTACGTTCGACGGCCCACTGCCTAAGGTCATCGAGGGTGCCAAGGCCATGATCTCCGAGCAGCTGCGCGAGTTCCAGTATCTGGGGGACGACGGCAAGTTCAAGATCATCCCCGAATACCCAGAGTTCGCCTGGTTCGAGGGCCTGGTAAACGCCGTGACACACCGCAACTACGCCCACAGTGGCGACCATATCCGCGTGATGATGTACGACGACCGCATGGAAATCACGAGCCCAGGCAAACTGCCCAACGTAGTGACGCTAGAGAACATGCGGAACACTCGATGGGCTCGCAACCCCATAATCGCGCGGACGTTGACGGAATTCGGTTGGGTGCGTGAGCTCAACGAGGGTGTTCAGCGTATCTACGACGAAATGGCAAACTATTTCCTGAACGACCCCATCTTTGAGGAACCCAACGATGCATCAGTGCAGTTGACTCTCGAGAACTGCATCACGTCGCGCATACTGAGGCGCCAGGATGCCCTTTCGAGCAGCATAGGGCAGGCGGTCTTCGAGTCACTCAACGTGTATGAGCTTGCGGCCATGCAATACGTGTACGCCAGAGGACGGATCACCGTGGGTGAGCTGTCGGATCACCTTGGACGCAGCGTGAAGGTCTCTAGGCCCACGCTCAAGGGGCTGGTGGAAAAGGGTCTCCTCGAATGGCACGGATCCAATCCCAATGATCCGTCACAGTACTACGACCTAAAAAGGTAAGAGCAGGTTCGAGTAGGTCCTAGCAGAGACAGGGTGGCGAGGGGTTGAGCAAGTCGGAGTGAGCAGAGCTCGCACCTGCAGGTTCGAGTAGGTCCGAGTAAAGTTCGAGCTTCCTGCTGGCAACTGCTTACAGCGAGCCTTTGCCGTACGTGCGCGGGGGAGCCGGGCTGCGCCCACCCGAAGTTGGCAGCGCGCATGCGAGCTAGCAGCCAGAGCGTGCGGCAAAACAATCTTCAACTGCGGTATGTGTACAGGTATGGCTTGCCTTGCAACCATGGCAAACGCTCTTTCTCGCAATGCGTAACATGTAGACGCTTCCAGCTTCGTTCGTTTCAGTTTCGAGCCACATCGAGACCGGAGACACCAAGTTGAGCCTGCCAGTGCTGGCGAAGATAGCAGACGAGCTTTCGGTCGGCACGGACGCTCTTCTGTCCGATGCCCCGAAACCGGATAAGGTGGCACTCTCAGCGGAGGTGCAGGAGGTTCTGGACTCGTTTAAGGCCGACGAGCTTCCCGTGGCCATCGAGATGCTTCGGGCGCTTAAAGACGCGCTGGCAAAACGACGTGGCTAGAAGCATACTTCGGTACCCATAATAATGTGAAATCGATTTTCGGTTTTATGCCATACTACACCCCGCCGTCAGCAAGGAAAACGTAGTCCTCCCCGGTTTTCCAATCGCCATCGTGTTCGAGCGAGGACGACGGATTGTCCTATAAGCCAGAATCCCACGACTTCTTATTGTCGAATATCGCGGCATTCCATATCTTGCTAACTTTATTGCAAACGGCCTCCGCGCTCGCTGCTCCCGATAGCATCTGCTGCGAAACGTTCGTCATGTTGTCGATGTATTCGTTGTAGGCGTTAATCTCGTTCTGCTTTGCCTGCTTCTGGTTCACCAGAACGGCGCAGACGGCGATGGCCGCAACCACAATCACGGCGACAGCGACCGCTACCGCCGTTTTCCTTGCCCCGTGGCTAACCTTGACCCCTGTCACTTCAACTTTTGTAGGCTGTTCGCCAGCGTCATCGGTTTCGCCATTTAGGGGACGCCCGCAATTCGGGCACGCATCGAAGCTATCGTCCCCAATCAGCTCACCGCAATCTGGGCACTTGACAGGTGAGGGCTCGGCTTCCGAGGGCAATCGCTCCCATCCGCAATGGACGCAGCGTTTCGCTTTGTCGGATATCTACTCGCCGCATTGAGGGCGTCGTTCTAGAGCCATCTCTTTCCCTTTTCATCTTTCGTTGAGGTGCAATCGTCAATGCAGCGATTATCAAACCTATTGAATGAGACTTATTACACAACATTCTAGAACAGATGGCTGTCAGCTAGTCATCCCTTCGCAGGCAGCCCGCGCGCAGGGGGGGGGAGACCTGCGCCAGGCACACGCCGGCGAGGATGATGGCGACGCCCAGCCACTCGACGACGCCGAGCGGCTCGCCGAGGACGATCATGGTGATGAGCAGGCCTGCGGGGAGCTCCGCGGCGGCCATGACGGTGGAGAGGCCCGCGGGCAGGTGCGGAGAGCCCATGCCGAAGAGCAGGACCGGGCAGAACAGGCCAAAGAAGCCGGCGATGACGGCAAAGGGCAGGATGCCCTGGGCGAGGACGCCCGAGACGACGTAGTCCGGGCACACCGTGAGCGACATGACCACGGAGCCCGCGCACACGATGACGCCGCGCTGCTCAGACGAGCAGGGGGCCTCGACCCTGCCGGAGAGGGTGACGAAGAGGGAGCAGGACACGGCCGCCCCCAGCGCGCAGAGCAGGGCCACGGGGTCGTACCCGGCGATGCCGGTCTTGTAGACGCCGCTCGCGAGCATCGTCCCGAAGACGATGACCAGGGCGGAGATCACCTGGAGGGGCCTCGGCGGCCGGCGCGTCATGACGGTCTGCCACACGAGCCCCAGCCACGTGAACTGGAAGAGGAGTGTGAGTGCCACCGGAGCGGGCAGCACGCTCATGGCGTAGCAGTAGAGAATCGAGGTGAGGCAGGTGAGGGCCCCCAGGCCCATGAGCTTGAGGGCGAGCTTCCAGCCCACGCGCTGCCAGCGGCACCCGAGCGCGTTGCCCGCGAGCGTGGCGAGGGCGAAGAAGAGGCAGCCGAACCATGCCTGGCTCGCCACCACCTGCGCCGAGGTGAAGCCCACGGCGTAGGCGAGCTTGTAGGTCGTGGCCATGGCACCGTAGCAGGCACCGCCCGCAAAGACTTGGAGCGCCGCCTTAGCCTGCCCCGCGCTCGTGGCACCTGCTCCGGCGCCATGCTGCTTGATTGTGTCCGTTTCTGCCATCATGCTTCCTTCCGTCTGCTCCCTGCAGTCGGAAGGTGGGGCTCGTCCGGTCTTCTGGCGGTGCTTGTGGCGCCTGCTGCCGAGACAAAAAGCCACGCAACGACTGCTCGGTTGCGTGGCGAAAAGGTGGCTGGCGCCCAGAAAAATCCACGCGTTTTTTAAACAGGGGCAAGGTACTACAACAGGGGAGATACCGTCAAGACAAGCCGAGGAAAAAAGCGAGTCTCTGCCCGCCGCACCTCCCTAGAAAAATAGACTGAACAAAATTTAGGAGAGGGTCTTTCAACCTGATGATGCTCTCGCTTCGAAACGTGAATTGGACTACGTAGTGCCCTTTGAATCTACCCCGATTCCATTGACAACCTTTACGCCGCCTTCGTGGACTGGGACTGTTTTATGGACATCCGGAATCGAGCTAATGAGTGCACTGCCGCTCATATTCCACGGGCGATAGGTTGCCGAGGGACGAATGCGGCCGCCTGGCCTCTATCCGGGTGTCGTACTTGCGATCGAGGGGAAGCTCCCTTTTCAGGGTCTTGAAGAACGACTCCATGACGGCGTAGTCGTAAGGGCAGCCCTTGCGGGAAAACGATCGGACGAACCCGCGATTCTCAAGCTCCCTGCAAAACCTGCTCGAGGTGTATTGGCTGCCCGCCAGTTAATAAGCTTTGGCCCTTGGATGAGACACAGGAGACAGGGCAATAAAACATGAATTGAATCACGCAACATCATTTAGCAAGCAAACGCAACGCCAACAGAATTAATCTGCTCAAATTCTGATCAGTGAATTTTGGAATTGCCTTATAAATCAAAAAGCAGGTCGGAACTTTTACCGTTCTGACCTGCTGTAACGTTTGGTCGCGGGGGCAGGATTTGAACCTACGGCCTCCGGGTTATGAGCCCGGCGAGCTACCAGACTGCTCCACCCCGCAATGTATGTAAGCGCCGTTCGAAACTTGCTTGTCTCTCAAACATCAGAAGATATATTACTCACCTCTTACGCCCATGGCAAGCGTTTCTTCCATCGCCCACGCTACCTTCACAACCTTGGCTCGCAGTCACGTCACGCGCCGCAGCCACGCTCTTGGTTTTCTCCTTCCGCGATAACCTCGTCAAAGCCCTTCAGCGCCGCGAACGGCATGAACTGCCTGCCGCGGTCGTCCCCCGGCATTGCATAATGAGCCCCCTCGGCGGCGACCCTCTTCGCGATATCGTCCAGCACCTGCGCCCGATACTCACGCTCGTCATCCGAAATCTCGCTCCACACGTCAACCGAAGGGATCTGCGCCGCACGCCGCGCCTGACCAATACTCATCATCATGCCCTATGGCCTCCTACCTGCATATTCCTCTCGCGCCCATTCGCTTCGGGCAGAAGACTGGTTCCCGAAAACACCGCGTTCTTCCCAAACCGCGACCGCACGGCAACCATTGCCTGGGCAACCGCTTCTTCCTTGTCTTCCTCCTGAGGATCGTCGAACAAGGACAATTGCACGTCGTCCTTATCAACCAACCCGCCAAGCACGATGTTCACCCGCCGAATTGCCATCCGTGGGTCAACATGCTTCAAATACAACCCCAACAGCGCGTCCGTCGTTTGCGTCACAGAATCTGTTGCGCGCGGGAATCGCATACTGCCGCCTGCGCCGAAAGCCGGCGCTCTCCCGTGGTCCCGCACATGATGGCTAACACCCGACGACGAGTAACCTACCCAGATTCCGACATTCGCCGCAACAAGGCCCTTCTCGGTAAGCTCCAAACACGACGAGAGCGCCATCTCGCGAATAAGCGTCTGCACCTCGTCATAGCTGTAGTCGCGCATAAGAACCTGGCCATTCGTGACGGAATGGTCGCGCCGCTGGTAATTCTTCGCCTGAGAAATGGTGCACGGCTCCTGCCCCCACGCATGGTCAAGCAGGAACAGACCGTTCTTGCCGAACTCCTTCCGAATAGACTTCTTCGGCAGCGAGCACACACCCGCAAGGTCGAACACGCCGTGCTTTGCCAGTCGTCGCGCAATGCCGGACCCAATGCCCCAAATGTCGGTAATGGGCCGATGAAACCAAATCTCACGGCGCCATGACTCGTCGTCCAATTGGCCAATGCCGTCGGAAGCATGCTTGGCACATACGTCAAGCGCCACCTTGGCCATCAGCAGATTCGGACCGATGCCCACCGTAGCCGTGATGCCCGTCTGGTCGAACACCGCCTGCATGAGCATTTTCGCGAACGTGCGACCATCCACGCCGTAAAGCTTCAGGTATGGCGTGGCATCGATGAACGATTCGTCAATTGAGTAAACATGCATGTCATCAGAAGAAGCGAACTGTCTATACACGTCAACGACATGCCCTGACACTTCCATGTAGCGTTTCATGCGCGGCATTGCGCAAACATAGTCAATGCCCTCGGGAACGTCGCGCAAGCGACAGCGATTCCTTACGCCACACGCCTTCAGCGCAGGTGTGATGGCAAGGCAAATAGTGTTGGAACTGCGTTCAGGATCGGCCACAACCAGGTTGGTGACGAATGGATCCAACCCGCGATCAACGCATTCAACCGAAGCGTAGAACGACTTCAAGTCAATGCACAGGTATGTTTTGTTGGAAGGCCGATGCGCCTGCGATAGCTTGCTGATTGACGCAGCGTTGCAAACTGACGTTCCGCTTTCCGCTGTCTGAAAACTATCAGACATTCGCACCCCCTTCAATCTTCACAGTCTGTTCGCTACCAGAATTCGAACCGATGTTCGATAATATCAGACATGCCAGCAGATTGGGTGACAGATTCCAACGGAATGCGAAGACGGGCGCACAAGCGCTACGTCGATGTTTTCATGCGCATAACCGACGAGGGGCGTTTCGACCCGATGATTATCATGTGGCCCGACGGGCGAACCTTTGAAATCGCCGAGATCATCGAGCGAGGAAACTTCGGTCCCTCCTACCGGGGCGTCTCGACCGCGCGCTACCGCGTGCGCATCGGCTCACGCGAGACGAGCCTGTTCCTAGAGCGTCGTACTTACGACGCAAGCTTGGGAAAGCCACCGGTTGAGCGCTTCTGGGTGGAGGCGTTCGGCTGATGGAAGGCCGCCCTCCAACAACGCGACACGCGCCCGAAACTAAAAAGCGTTAAAGTGAAGCTTGCTTCAAACCAAAGAACGGGAGGAACGACATGGCGGTCATCGATGCGCACGCACATATCTACCCCGAGGCAATCGCCTCGCGAGCGGTGGAGGCAGTCGGCGCGTTTTACGGAGTCCAACAGGCAATGGCAGGTCAGGGCACAGCCGAAGACCTAATCGCCGCCACAAAGCGCTCGCCCATCACGAACTTCATCGTTCATTCGGTGGCAACTACCGCGCACTCCGTCCCCACCATCAACTCGTTCCTTGCCGAAAAGCAGGCAGAGCACCCCGAGTTCATCGCCTTCGGTACCATGCATCCCGACTTCGAAAATATGGAAGCAGAAGTCGAACGCGCTCTTGAACTGGGGCTTCACGGTTTCAAGTTGCACCCCGACACGCAGCTTGTGAATATGGACGACCCGCGTCTGATGAACTTCTACGAAATCATTGCTGGCCGCGTGCCCGTGGTCATCCACACCGGCGACTACCGCTACGACTACTCCAGCCCCAAGCGCCTGAAGCGCATCCTGCGCGCCTTCCCCGACCTGGTGGTGGACGCCACGCACTTCAGCGGCTGGTCTATTTTCGACCTTGGCTACGACATCATGCACGACGACGATGCCCGCGATCTCGCTTTCGAGGATCGCCTATTCGTGGATACCTCCAGCGCCGTTGCTTTCACCGGCACGCGCCACCTGGCCGAACTCGTCCATTTATGGGGATGCGACCGCGTCATGTTCGGCAGCGACTTCCCCATGTGGGACCCGGCCGTCGAATTCGATCAGCAAATCATGCAGCAGGCCCCGGACGTTTTCAGCGACGACGACCTAGAGAAGATTCTCTGGCGCAACGCCGAACGCTTCTGCGGCGTGCAGGTAAGTTAGCCGCGCCGCCCAGCAACCAAGCGACACCGCGCGACGCGAGCGCAAGAGCACGCATACGAAACCAAACACAAAACGGGTGCGAGCCGATCAACAGCTCACACCCGTTATCTATCTGGGCTTACGTTTTTGCGCTCGCCTCTCTTACAGCAGCGGATCCTGCTTTGCCGGAATCGCGCGCACCTCGATCTTGTCGATGCGGTGGTTGTCCATGTCCACAACCGTGAACTGTGCCGATGCACCGCCCTCGACGGGCTCGCCGTCGCGCATCTCGGCAACGCCAACCACGTCGCCCTCGGCGGGAATGCGGTCGAACAGCGATAGCAGCAAGCCGCCCGCCGTCTCGCATTCGTCGGCCTCTTCGGGCGTGAACCCAATAAGCTCGGTTACCTCATCGATAGGCATGGAACCGTCAATGAGCTTGCGACCGTCGGACAGCTCGACCACGCGGCCCTCGTCGCCATGCGAGTACTCGTCGTCCATGCGGCCGACGATCTGCTCCATGATATCGCTCATGGTGACAATGCCGCTGGTGCCGCCATGCTCGTCCACGACCACGGCGATCTTCGTGTGCTGACGTTGCAGCGCCTGCAGCAGCTTGGCAACGGGGATCCCCTCGGGCACGGCAAGGATGCTGCGTATGCGCAGGTCCTTCATGTCCTCGCCCTTCGGCGCGGTGTACAGGTCTTTCACGTGCACGAAACCGATGATGCGGTCTTTGCTTCCCTGGCAAACGGGGTAACGCGTGAACTTGTAGTTGCGCACGGTTTGAAGATTCTCTTCCAGCGAGTCTTCCATATCGACGCAGATCAGGTCGGTGCGCGGGGTCATAATAGCCTCGGCATCCTTATCGCCGATGTCGAAGATGTTGTCCACGATCTCATTGGCCTCGGGATCGATCAGACCGCTTTCGGTGGACTCGTCGATGAGCAGCTTGATTTCCTCGTCGGTATAAACCTCATGCTCGTTCTCGGGGTCGTGGCCGGCCAGGCGCACAACGGCGCTGGTCAGGTGGTTGAACAGCCACATGATGGGGAACGTGATGCGGTAGAACACATGAAGGACGGGTGCCGTGTGCAGCGCATACGACTCGGTCGAGTAAATGGCGAACGACTTGGGGATAAGCTCACCCGCAACCACGTGAAGCGTGGTCATGATGATGTAACCGATGGCGACTGAGATGGCGGAGATGGCCGTCTCGGGAATTCCGATGGGGGCCAGCACCGGGCGGATGAGATTGGAGAACGCAGGCTCACCCAACCAACCCAAGGCAAGCGAAGCCAAAGTAATGCCCAACTGGCATGCCGAAAGATAATCGTTAACGTTGTCGGTGATGATTTTGGCCGCCTTCGCACCCTTGCGGCCTTCCTGCAGGGCCATTTCAACCTGCGAGGGACGCACGCGCACCATTGCGAATTCAGCAACGACAAAAAAGGCGTTCATCAAAAGGAACGCCGCAACCAATAGCAAACTTACCCCTATGGGCATGCATACCTCCAGTAAAGACGCGGGCGACGATTGTCGCCCGCGGAGCAATACTACACCTCGTACATGTAGCTGAAGACATCTTGTCGCTGAAGCGTCATCTGAACGCCCAGCTTCTCGGCCTGCGCAGCAAGCTTAGCCTGAACGTCATCGAAACCCGCGACCTCGTCATTCAGCGTGGTGAGCATGGTCATCGAGAACATGTCGCCCAAAATGGTTTGGCTGATGTCGTCGATGTTGGCGCCACACTCGGTAAGGGTGACGGCGACGCCGGCGACGATGCCAGGACGATCCTTGCCAAGAACGGAAAGAACGCACTTCATAAGAGCCTCCCGGTTTCGAAACCTGTTTTGCCAAAGTCTAGCATGCGCACCGTCGTTGACGGCCCGCGGCGCGAAGCCTTAACGGAAAATCAAGCTCATAGCCTCGGAACGCGTGGCCTGGTTGGAAAGGAAGCACCCGCGTGCCGCGCTGGTGGTGGTCTTCGATCCGGGCTTCTTAACGCCGCGCATGGTCATGCACATATGCTCGGCTTCAAGCACGACCATCACGCCTTCGGGATTAAGCTCTTCAACCAGCGTGTCGGCGATCTGCGAAGTAAGGCGCTCCTGAATCTGCGGGCGCTTGGCATACAAATCGACCAAACGTGCAAGCTTCGACAGGCCGCAAACCTTCCCCTCTTTGCCGGGAATGTACGCGATGTGCGCCTGGCCGAAGAATGGCGCCAGATGATGCTCGCACATCGAGTAGAACGGGATTTCGCGCACCAGTACCATTTCCTGATGATGCTCGTCGAACAGCTTCTCGAACAGATCGTGCGGGTCTTGGTTCATGCCGGCGAAGATCTCTCCGTACATGCGCGCCACGCGAGCAGGCGTTTCGATCAGACCCTCGCGATCAGGGTCTTCGCCAACGCCCTCCAAGATCATGCGCACGCCGGCTTCGATCTTCTCCATGTCCATGGTGCCGGTGTTGTTCGAATTATCGTTCTGCATGTGAAAGCTCCTGTTGGATTACGGTTAGGTTTGCATTGAATCGCGCTAGGCCCCTGTTGGACTCACGCTAGGTTACTGTCGGGTTCTTGCCGGCTGCTGTTAGACAGCCGTCAGATCCTGTTGGATCCCCGATGGACAGCCGCTTAATTACGGTTAGGTTTATGCTAGCTAATTATTCTCAAGCTCAAGCATAACGGGACAATGGTCGGATCCGTAGACTTCGCTCAAAATGCTTGCGGTCTGCACGTTTTCGCGAAGAGAATCGCTAACCAAAAAGTAATCGATACGCCACCCCGCGTTGTTCTCGCGCGCGTGGAAACGATAGCTCCACCACGAATACGCGCCATCAACGTCGGGATGCAAATAGCGGAAGGTGTCGGTGAAGCCCGCGTCCAGAAGTTCGCCGAACTTCCCGCGCTCCTCGTCCGAGAAACCCGCGTTGCCGCGATTGGGACCCGGGTTCTTCAAGTCGATCTCATTATGCGCGACGTTCAGATCGCCGCAAACCACCACGGGTTTCGCATCAGCGGTTTCACCTGCATTGGTGCGCGGTAACCACGATGCCGGGATATGGCCCGCGCCCAGCATGATCTTGCCGGGGTCGATATCCACGCCGTTCTTACCTTCGCCTGCGCCCGCGTCGGGCAACAGCACAACGGCTCCTTCACCATCAACGCGCTCGACAGGCACGCCAGCAGGCAGAACGCCCTCTTCCAAGCCTTTGCAGAAGTCGCGGAACGCGTCATCCCACTCCATGCGGTGGTCGATGCGCGCCAAACCGTTCTGGGCGTTCGGCGTGTACACGCACACGAACCAGCATTCGGGGAATTCCAGAGTCACGATGCGGCCTTCATCGTCGAGGTTCGCAAACCCCAAGCCGTGAAGCACCTGCAGCGGAGCCCTCTTGCTGAAAACCGCCGTCCCCGAATAACCCTTGCGCTCGGCATAGCTCCAAAACTCCAGGTAATCGGGCAGGTCGGGTGCAGCCTGGTTCGCCTGCAGTTTCGTCTCTTGAAGGGCAAGCACGTCGGGGTTGATCTGGGCGACGATGTCCTCGAAACCCTTCTTCATCACCGCGCGCAAGCCGTTGACGTTCCACGAGACGTATCGCATTCGAACTCCTTTTGTTAGACACAGACAACCGCTTCGCAGGGCGGCGGCCAAGAACCAGCAGAAGCGGGCACATGGAATCACTTGGTTCCGCCAAGCAATCGCATTTTTGCGAACACCCACTTGCGCTGCTTAAGCCATCGCTGGGCAAGCGCTGACCCAACTTGCGCGATTTAAGCCCATCGCGGAATAAGCGCTACTTATGATAAGGCTCGTTGTGGGCGATTTTTTGAGTGCGGTACAGCTGTTCCAGAAGAACCACGCGAGCAAGATTATGCGGAAGCGTGATGGGGCCGAACGACAACTTCTCGTTCGCACGGGCGCGCACGGCATCGCTCACGCCGTCGGAGCCCCCGATCACGAACGCGAAATCGCTCTTGCCTTGCAACATCAGCTGGCCAAGATGCTTCGAAAGCTGCTCGCTGGAGCGCTCGACGCCGTCGATGGCCATCAACACCACATGCGTTCCCGACGACAGCTTGTCCAGCTCGGCGCAAATCGCATCGCCCTCTTTGTTGCGCGCGGCATCCACGCCGCCAGCGCGCGCCGGGTCGACATCGGCGATTTCGCGGACCTCGGTTTTCGCGTAGGGCTGCAAGCGTTTCAGATACTCCTTGCACGCATCAACCCAAAAGCGTTCTTTCAGTTTTCCAACAGCGACTATCGTGAAACGCATTACGACGCGTCCTTCCAGTCGGAGCCGATCAACACCAGGAAGTTGCTTTCAAACAAATATTCGCCGTTATCCAACTGCGCAGTACCTTGACCAAGCGCATCGACGATCTGATTCGCCTCGCGTTCGTGCGACGCGTCCTTATAGATGACCAGAGTCTTCTTGTGATCGGTCGAATTGGCGTCCGAACCCGAAGCGTTCGTGAAGCCAGCGTTCTTCAGCAGGTTCACCGCCTCTTGCGTGCGGGCACTCTTCGTCGTGCCGTTCTTCACCGAGATCGTAGCCAGCTTCTCGGAATCGGCGGGATCCTGGCCGTTGGTGGCAATGACCGTTCCCGTCTTTTCGTCGACGACCGCATCCTCGGACGGCGGCAAGCCCTCGTCCATGCGCTTCATCATGGCCTTCCACTCTTCCTCGTTGGAATACGTGTACCAGCCGTCGCCGATAAGCTTGTTGGTTACCGGGTCCATTGCCGTATAGAAATCAGTCGAGGTGTCCATGCCGCGCATCGCCTGAGCCAGACCGATGATGTCGGAAACATCCAGGTCGGTGGTCACATACTTGGAAATCGCCGTAACCGAGTTGGCGATGGTGGCCACATCGGACGACAGGATCTTCTCGGCGATTGCCGACAGAACCAGACGCTGATTGGCGGCGCGCATCGAATCGGGATCGGCCGAATCGGCATAGGTGTTGCGCGAACGGCACAGAATCAAAGCCTGCTCGCCGTTGAGGGTTTGCAAGCCCGCGTCCAGATGACCGCCGGCATCCTCGTCGTTGATCTCAACGGGAACGTCAACCTCGACGCCGCCCAGCGCGTCGACGATATCGCGGAAACCGTCGAAGTTGATCTCGGCATAGTGCGAGATGTCGACGCCCGCAAAATCGGAAACGGTTTTGACGGACAGGGCCGCGCCGCCGAACGCATGAGCCGCGTTGACTTTCTGTTGGCCGTATTCGCCCATGTCAACCATGGTGTCGCGATGGATCGAAACCATGGAGACCTTCTTGTTCACCGGGTCGATACGAGCAAGGATGATGCTGTCGGTACGGAACGATCCGCCAAACGACTCGTCCTCTTCGCGCTCGGACGAACCGTCGGTGCCCATCAGCAGCATATAGAACGGCTCGTTGGTCAGATCGGTTTCGACCAGGTACTTCTCGAGATCCTTCTGGTCAAGGCCTGCGTGCAGGTTGCCCTCGATGTTCTGGTAATACGCGAAAGCCGCGCCGGCACCCACCAGGACCAACGCAAGGACCGCAACCAAAACGTACTTCAGCTTGCCACCGCCGCGCTTTTTCTGCGCAGGCGCGCAATTGGCAGGTCGACGATTGCCGGCTTGCGGACGAGTACCCCGATGGCGGGGGTCTTGCGAATGCGTGGCTTGCGACCTGCTCACGCGGCGCCCGCTTGTCTGCGAGGCGGATTGACGATCGGCGACCTGATGCCTTGCCGCATGGCGGTCGACCGATTGCTGCCTGGCTTGCTGGCGGCCGGCCGATGCGTGCTCCGCCATGTGGCGATCGACAGAACGCTGCGCCGCCGAACGATCGCGGCTTGGATGAACGGCACCCGAGCGACCACTGCTCTGACGCGCTGGGGCCTGACGATCGGAACTGGGGCGGCCTGACGACTGCCGCGATGCGCCCTGCGAGCGTGACGACACGGTCCCGCGATCTGCGCGGCTCGTTCTTTCAGGTTGACGTCCCGCGCGATCATGATAACGCACATCACCCGACTGGGTATCCCACCCCATCAGCGATTGCGAGGAATGATAAGTGCCGTATCGCTCATCGCGCGACACGTCGTGACGCCTTTGGCGCTGGCTTTCGCCGCGGGAGCGTTGCGCTCCCTCGTTGCGATCGTCGCGTCGATTTACCATCCCCGTTCCTTTCCCCGCTTTTATTGAAGTGTGAAACTACTCGAGCTTACTTGACGCCCAGCTTCTTGCACATTGCTTCATTGGCGTTGCGCTCGGCGCGGTCGTCAAGATTAGCAAGGGGAAGCGCCGGGCTTTGCGCGCCGGTCTTTCGAGCCCTGCGCTCCAAAGCGCGCTGGATAAGAACGTCGGCAACCTGCGGGTTCTTCGACAGCAAGGGGCCGTGAAGGTACGAACCGATAAGGTTTTTGTAAAGGACGCCGTCAGCGTGATCGGAGTCGTTATTGCCCGACCCATTCGAACCGATGACGTTGCCGAAGGGGGTCAATCCCTCGCCCAAGAAGGTACGGCCAGCATGGTTCTCAAATCCAACAACGGGCATCTGAACCAGCGAGCTTTCCAACACGATGTTGCCAACAAGTCGATTGTGCGAACCGCCCTCGACGCGTTTGGTGGTGACATCCACCAAAGACAAGCCAGGGACCTCTTCGCTTCCCAGCAGCCATTCGTCACCGATGATTTGATATCCACCGCAAATTGCCAAAAGCGTGCCATCGTCCTGCACGTAATCCAACAGTTTTTCGCGCAACTGCGAAAGACCTTCGGATGCCTGATGCTGCTCGCGATCGGGACCGCCGCCAATGAACACGATATCCGCCGTCTGCGCATCAAAATCGGCGGGGTCTTCCACACGAACAATCTGAACGGGGATACCACGCCACTTCAAACGCTGCTCAAGCACACGGACGTTCCCGTTGTCGCCGTACAGGTTAAGAAGCGTCGGGAACAAATGAGCGATAACCAACGGTTCCATATCGACAGGCGCAATAACCGCATCGTCGCCAACAGGCAAACCTGACGCGGATCCAACAGTTTTCACGCGCGCAGCAGCAGCATCAGCCGAATCAGCGGCCGCAGCGGCATCGGCTGCAGCACCACCCACCGTGACGTCTTCGGCCCTGGCGGCGGCGCCTGCAGAGGCAATCGGACCCAACTTGGAAGGGTCTTTCTCAAGCGCATCAAGATCAGCCTTCACGCCAGGCAATGCCGTGTAATTGGCAATAGCGAACACCTGGGCCTCGGGCGATTCCGCACGCGCATATTTCAACACGTCGGCAACGCCATCGACCAACCGGGAATCAATACCGGCGTACTTCAAGACAACCTGAACATCAGCGGCACGCAATCCACCGGCGAACGCGATAAGGTTCGGCATCTTCGTAAGCTCTTGGAAGTCAATGTCCCAAAGCCACGAAACGTCGTGACCGTCGCCTTCCTTATCGTTGACAAAGAACGCAACGGCAGCCGGTCCCTCGTGACCCATGACGATCTTCAAATTCTGATTGAAACCCGTTGGGTTCTTGGCAAGGTTCAGCAAGACCTGCGTTTGATCGATATCATAGCGCTGCAAGCGGCCGTTTTTCGGATCGAACTCCTGAACTGCGCGCAGGGTTTCCTGGAACGGAACCCCCACCAAGTCGGCAGCGATGAAAACCGCCAGCGTGTTGTAAACCATGTACGCGCCCGAGAACGGAACCTCAACACGGCCCGACTGGTTAATGAGCATCGCGTCGTAAGCAAGCCCCTTGCTAGATCGGCGCGCCTCACCGAACGAGACATTCGAAGCCGCGCACGCAAGGTCCGAGCGGCCGAACCCGCACTCGGGACAGTGATAGCTTCCCAACTGACCGTACTGACGGTAGTCGTACTCAAGCATGGTCGAGCACTTCTGACACATACGCGCATCGATGACGGCGTCCTGCGGAAGACCCATGTCGCCCTGAACCCCGAAGGGGATAGAAACGTTGTCGACAGAATCGGCGATAGCCTGGCACAGCGGGTCGTCTGCGTTGTAGATAAGTGTGGTGTTCGGCGAGGTACGCAGCGTCTTAGCGATGCTTTGCTGAATATGATCGATCTCGCCGGAGCGATCGAGCTGATCGCGGAACAGGTTAAGAAGAACGACATAACGCGACTGCGTGAACGGGAGGATTTTCGCCATCCACAGCTCGTCGCATTCGAAAACGCCCCATTCAACGGGCTTGGTGTGCAGAAGCGCTGTTGCAACACCCGAATCGAGGTTAGCACCCGTGCGGTTGCAGACAACCGAGTGGCCCGACTTCTCGATGGCGTCGGCCAACATATTGGTGACCGTGGTTTTGCCGTTGGTGCCCACCACCAAGATAGAGCCGCGCGTCATACGCGAAGACAAATCGGCAATCAACTGAGGGTCGGCATACAGAGCGATCTTGCCGGGGAAATTTGCCGCGGGGCGATGGAACACGTTTTTCAAACCCCACGTTGACACCGCGCTGATCGCGCGTGCGCAACCGAACCGTAAACCCATGGCGCGCCTTCCTGTTTCGTTTCATCTGCTGCCAAAAGCGTTCGTTAGGATGCTTCTTGCCAGTTCATTCGTTTGTAAAGTATAGCAATCCGCAAAAGACGGGCGGAAGGTCAGACACGATTCTCGAATGTCTTAACAGACCAGCGCATTCGGCGATCATAAGAAGGGGAACCGACGCCAAGGGAAAGACGAAAGGGGCTGACAACTCCGCCGAAACCCCATGCGCGACCGCGCAAGGCGCCGATGTCAAGGGAGGCTGAAGGAATCTGATAATTCAGCCGAAAACCCCATGCGCCCCCACGCAAGGGGCGACGTCGCGGAATGCGTTGCAGCAAACAGGGAGCGACGCGAACCGAAAACTACAACCCACAGCAAACTCAGTTGTGGGCGACTCGCGAGGTTAATGGCGATTTCGAAAAGACGTTTGCACGAGTCTTTCAACTGCTATATACTTTCCAAACGCGCTTGTAAAGGCGCAATGCCGATGTGGCTCAGCTGGTAGAGCAACGCTCTCGTAAAGCGTAGGTCACCGGTTCGAATCCGGTCATCGGCTCCATTACGAATGAAGGTCGCAACTGAAGTTGCGACCTTTTTCTTTCCCTAAAGCATCTGACGGCAGCCCATTCGATCGTCTACTGCGCCGCCCGCCCACCGCAACAGGCACGGCGCTACGGCAACATCAACTCAAGAAAGAGAAACGCCGTCGCAGCCGCAAGCGTCGCCCAGTCGGCAAAACGAAAGCCATAGCTGCGCAAGCAAGTCCGCGAAGCGCCAGCAGCGCCGAACGCGCGCGATTCAACCGCATATGCAACCGATTCTGATCGACGCAGCGCGCTGGTGAACATGGGAACAAGCGCCGACACAAGCGCAAACAGACGGCGCAGCACACCGCCGCTTGAAAAATCGGCACCGCGCGACTCTTGCGCGACGCACACCTTATTGAACTCGTTCACCAACGTGGGAATGAATCGAAACGTCATGCTCATAGCCAAACCAACGGTTGCCGTGCGCACGCCAACGCGATCAAGCGGGCGAAGCAGCAGCAAGAACCCGTCGGTGAGCTGCGTGGGCGATGTAGTGGTCATAAGCGCCGACGTCCCCAACAGCACGCAAACGAAACGCAGCACATTTCCAACTGCGCACGACAAGCCGCCAACCGTAACCGTCACCGGGCCCGCACACCACAGAACCTCGCCTGAACTTACGAACAACACGTCGAAGACCAAGACAAATACGATCAACCACACAAACGGCTTCAGCGACCGAAACGCTGCACGAGCATCCGAACCCGACGCCGCCTGCACAGCCACCGCCGCCGCCAGCAAAATGAACAACGCGCCGATCCTTTGCGCGGCGAACGAAGCCATCACGAACAACATCGCAAACAATATCTTCCCGCGCGGGTCCAGCCCATGGGCGAACGTGCTCCTGGAACGATACACGCCGAACGCCGCGACGTCGCTGCCAAGCGGTTTGAAGCCCCGCGAAGCCGACGGCGAGGTCTGTTTCACGCGAAGCTTGGAAAGGTCGATGCTCTCGCCCGCATATACGCTATCCGGCTGTGCCGCCAGAACGCCCGCCGCGACGGCCCCGGTGGCAAACCCCGTCGCGCACGCTGCCAACGCAAGCGGCGGCAAGCTCAGCAACACCGATGTCGTTCCCAACATCAAAACAGCAACCGCAATCTGACCGACATTGTGCAAAACGGCAGCCACCATGGACACCGCCACCGCTCCCAAACCGGGAACGCGCGAAGCCGCCGCGCACCCCGCAAACGCAAGCGCCGTGCCGCCCAAGCTGTACATAAGCATCATTGGCGAGCCGAACAGCAAACCCGATGCCACCACTTTCACCACCGCGACTGCAACGGCGGCGCGGACGTCAAGCTCCAATAGCGCAACCACAACCGCCACGTTCGCCAGCCCTAGCTTCACGCCGGGCAGGGTCACGGGAAGCGGGATCATCGTTTCGATATAGCTCAACACAAGCGCAAGCGATCCGAAAAGCGATATGCGCGCTAAACGTTGCGTGGCGGTGACTTGGGGGTTTGCTGCCATGACGAAACGCTTTACCTGCTATTTCCCAACAACGTCGTAAGAAGGCGAGGCATCCTCGTCCGTCACGGTCACCACAAGCTTATGCGGCAGGCATATGATCTGCTGCCCCGGCTCCGAAACCCAACCCTGCTCGACGCAATCCTGGTTGGGGCAATCCGCTTCTATCACGCGCACCTTGCCCGCATGCACTTCGACCGTGTTCACGCCGGCACTGGAATTCACCGTAAGAGAGCCATCACAAGCAAGCGACATGGTGTGAGTTTCCCCATCTGCATCCTGGATAACGGCGGTCCGCGCGTCGCCGCCACCGCCAAGCACGCTCATAGCCGCATAAGCCACCAACGCAACCACCACAATGGCCACAATCACTCCCACGTTGAGCTTCATATGGCCAGACGACTTTTTTCCAGCAACCGACATGCTTCACCATTCCTTTAATCGTTAAGCAACATGAAATCCGAACCATCCGACGCCGTTGCGACATCGTTCATGTCCACCAGCAATCCGCTGAAACGTTCATCGGCGTTCAGGAAATCCAGGGCCTTGTCGCGCCCCATCAAAAACAGCATGGTGGAATATGCATCGCCGTCTGTTGAGCTGTCGGATACGATCGAGGCACTTGCCAGGTCGGTCTTTACCGGATACCCCGTGCGCGGATCAAGGATGTGATAGTACAAAACGTCGTCAACAACGAAGCTGCGCTCATACAACCCACTTGTGACCAGGGATTTATCATGTGCAGGAATACTCGCGATGACGTCATTCGCCGCGCCGTTGGGGTCCTGCACGCCCACACTCCAATCATCGCCACGAAAGCTTTCGCCCAACACGTACACGTTGCCGCCTAACGAAAGCATGGCGCTTTCGCAACCCGCCTCGCGCAACATGGACACCAGATCGTCGGTGATGAAACCCTTCGCAATGCCGCCAAGATCGAGCATGGCATCGGGATCGGCAAGCGTCACCGTCGTGCCGTCAACCGAGATCGTGCGGTAATCTACGTGTTTGACGGCCTCCTGAATGACCTCGTCATCGGGCTTGATGCCCTCGACGAAATCCCACAGGCTTGAAACGGCGCCGATGCTGACATCGAACAAGCCACCCGATGCCTCGGAATACGCCAGCGAGGCCCGAATGCAGCGCGCCGTCTCTTCGGCAACCTCAACCGGCTCACCATGCGCGTTGTTGATGTTCCAAATGTCGCTTCCTTCCTTCGTGCGTGAGAAGCGATCCTCGAAAAATTGGCAGCGATCGGAAATAGCATCCATCAGCTCGTGCGAGCACAGCGCACGGATTTGGATCACTGTGTCGAACAGGAACAATGTGATGGACTGGACCTCATATTCCGCACTATCGACGCTCCCCTCCGACTGAGAAGCGGCGCCTTCGCTTTGCTGCGTCGTTGAGCAGCCGGTCAGCCACGTAGGCATCGCAACCGTGCAAAGCGAGCCAGCCGCAAAGGCAAGAAAACCTCGACGCGACAACAGTTCGTTCTCCATCAACCTGATCCTTCTTCAATATCTACATGAACATCCGGCACAACGCGAACAACGCAGCAGCCTTCGCCAACACCAGCAGGACCTCGGTGCCACGCAAAGACATAGGGGATTTCCTGACCGGCTTTTTAGCGCTGGAATCCCGTACAAGATCCCCCTGACCAGCTGGCTTAGGCACGCGCAGCAGCAGCACGTTTTCCAAGGGGCACCCATCGGCGCAGCGTCCGCACGAGATGCATTCGCCCGCGGCGAACGCATCGGGATCGGGCGACACCGACACGGGACATGATCGCTTGCACAGCCCGCATCCCCTCGCACAGCGCGTCGCGTCGCGGCGGAATGCGGAAAACGGCAGCACGGGCAGCAAGCTGAACACTGCGCCAAGCGGGCAAAGGAACTGGCAGAAAAAGCGCTCCACGAACAGCATCCCAACCGCAACGACGCCAAGAGCGACGAATGCACCTACGGAAATACCGTCGACGTTGCCGGCAACGATGCCCGCGAACGCCATCCAGGGGCTGTAGCCGGAAACGCTCGACCACATGCCCGCGAAACACAGCACGCAAATGATAGCCAGCACCACGTACTTCAACAGCTGCAACGCACGTTGCATCCCAGCGGGCAGAAGCGGCTTCTTCTTGCCAATGCCCAGCTTTTTGCGCACGGGGGTGAAAACGGTGAACAAAGCGTCACCCAACGTCCCGAACGCACATGCATAACCGCAGAAGAAGCGGCCGAACACCACAGTGAACACCAACACGGCCAACAATGTCGTCACAAAGGCGCTCAAGCTAACAGGCTGCATGGCGCCGATCTGGGTGAAGACATACTTCACGCCGTTGAACGCCGCGCTGAACACAGCAGGGAACGCAACGAAGAACGCGATCTGTACCGCCCAGCGAACACCGCGATCGATTACGAGGCGCTGACGGCGGCCAAGGGCTTTCGACTTGTTTTTCGCCATGCTATTCGCCGCCCTCTAAGGATGCCACGGCGTCAGCTTGGCTTGAATTGCTAGTCTCAAGCGCCTGAACTGCGCCGTTAATGATGCCAGCCGACGAGAACGTGGCTCCCGACACGGTGTCGACGTTCGGCGTTTGCTTAACCAGCATGTCGTCGATCAGCTTCACGGCCTGCTCAAGATAGGGGCCATCTTCATTGGGCGCGTCCACAACCTGCACGTCGTCGATATAGCCGTCCTTCACCGTGACCTGCGTGGTCACCGGCCCGCCATACCCCTGGGCCGTGCCCGTGAACACGCCGTCGGTCGCATACGGCCCGCGATTCGCCGCGCGTTCGGCTTCTTGAATCTGCTTTTGCACCATCGCATCGGCGGTATTGGCATCGGCGGCCCACAAGCTGAATCCGGCAATCAACGCCCCGACAACTGCCACATTCACAATTTTCGTTATGAAATTTCGTTTACGAACCAGAAAACTAAGCACGATCGGACTCGCTTTCCGCGTTCGAGGCGCTCGGGCCCTCTGCGCCAGAGTCGGCGCCCGAGCCTTCGGCGCAACCCGATCTGTCGCCGTCTGCGCTTGCGTCACCACCTGCAGGCTTATCCGAGGGATTCGCCTTCTCATAAGCGTCTTTTGCCAGTTCAAGAGCTTTTTCGTAAGCCTTGACGATTGCCTTCGAAGAATACGTGGAGCGCGAAACGACATCCACATTGACGGGATCCCTGCGCAAATCGATCAGCTGCTTGACGACGCCGATGTACTCTTTGCCGCGAACAGTACGCCCGGACGCCGCCCATTCTATGTACGAATCATTTTCCTCGTCGTAACTTCCAAGCACCGCTTCTTGATCAGTGGCCTTATTGGTGCCGTGCAAATCTTTGATCGCGGTTGCCTTGCCGTTTTTCACCGTTACGGTCATGGCAAGGTAATACGGCTCGAACGCATCGAGGTCCTCGCTGTTTTCGCACTTCGCATATACGGTGTAATCTCCGTCAAGATAACCGCCGGCAGCCGGCTTGTCCTGAGACGGCCTGTCGGCGCCATCTCCGTTGGAGCCATCGCCGCCTCCGGGCTTGCTCGACGGGTCATCGCTCCCCTCACCACCTGATGGCTTGTCAGTCGAAGCACCGCCAGTGCTGTCAGTCGAAGGCGTTGCTTGACGCAATGCGTCCTCGACGGCAGCCAAAATGCCCTCCGAGGAAAACGTTGCACCCGATACCGTGTCGACCGCAGTCGTCTGCTTCGAAACGATAGAAGAAACCAACGATTGCGCGCGGCTGAAGTACGCTGCATCATCTCCTTGCGACACGATGTCTATCTGGGAAATCCTCCCATTCGCAATGGTTACGGCAACGCGGATGGCGCTCTTATATCCTTCTCCTTCACCGTAATACGTGCCATCGATATATCCGCTTGCAGGCGTTTTGGTTGGGCTTAACGTTACATGGCCCTTATCGGAAGCGGCTGGAGTCGATGCGGGTGAGGCTGCCAAGCTCGATTTGGCCTGCCCCGCAGACTGCTCGAGCGCGTTCTTGATAGCAACAAGAATGCCCTTCGAAGAGTACGTGGCCCCCGAAATGGTGTCTACCGACGTCGATTGCGCTGCGATCACGGAGCCGATCAGCCCCTTCGCATTGCTGAAATACGGCTCGTCGTCGCCCGCGGACACTATTTCGATCGCAGCGATCTTCCCACCGCTGACAGTTACCGCCACCGTGATGACGCTTCTGAAGCCCTGACCCGAACCAGTGTACACGCCGTCCTTCAGATTACTTGCATCGATGCCGTAATCAGCCGCGCTGTAGTTCGCCCCGGTTGCGGGCTGCGCATCCTGGCGTTCCGCGGTCACCTCGACAGGTTTGATTTCTGCCGCTATCGCCTGCTCGGCCGATGCGTACGCACTAGGGTCGAACGCAAGAGGCTGATAATGCGAAACTACGAACGCAATGGCAACGCCCGTTAACAGCGATGGCATCAAAAGGCTTGCCGTAGCCGCCTTCTGCGGCAGTGCGACATGCTTGCCCGTCTTCGTTTTATCTGTCGACGAAGGTGCGTGGGGGGCCACCTCCCCGGCATGTTTCCCGATCTTTCGATCTGTCACGGTTTTCATATCTCCTTCAAACGACCTTATGGCGGAGCCGAAGCCCCGCCATAAGGCATGATTCGTCAGTTTTGGGCAGCAGAGGCAAATCAGCCGCCCATCTCGTTGCTAAGCGGCTCTTACTCGCGTGTGCGACGGCGCATGAAACGCGCCACCGCCGCCAGCGCTGCCGCGCCAACAGCAGCAATGCCCGTTGCCGCCATCGGAGCAACGTCGCCCGTGCTCACCAGGCCTGCGTCGGTGCCGGCAGCAGACTTGTCGGCAGCCGCGTCGGTGTCGTCCGCTCTGGCGTCGTCATCGGCCTTGCCGGTGTTGTTGTCCGCTTTCGTGCCGGTGTCGGCCTTGCCGTCGTCTACCTTGCCGGTGTCATCGCTTGCGGGCGGGTTCTCAACAGAGGGCTTGACCAGCTGTTCGCGAGCCTGCTTCACAGCGGCAGTTGCGGACTCGACGTCGGCGGCGGATGCATCTTCATTGCCGAAGAGATCCTCTGCAGCTTTCACGGCATTCTGATACACAGTCCAGCTTTCAGATGTGTAATCGGATTCCTTCAGGTTGGAGCCGGCCTCGATCTCTGCGCGCAGATCGGCAAGCTGATCGGAGTTAGGAGCTGCAACAAGCGCGGCCTGAGCACCCTGCAGCGCGGAAAGCGCATTGGCAACCTCTTCATCGGTTGCGGAAACGGATTCATTCACGTCCCGAGCAGCATTGAGCGCTGCCTGGAAAGCAGTCCAGCTGGTTGCAGTGTAAGCATGCTCGCTGTTGTCGATCTTCAAGGCGGACTGAACAGCGCTCTCAAGCGCGGCCTTGTCGACAACCTTGGCGTACGTGAACTTCAGGTTGCTGGTGTAGCCTGTCGCCTCAATCTCAACGTCGTACGCGCCGTTCGCATCGAACACCAAGGAGCCGTCCTTGTTTGCAGCAGCAAGGTTCAGGGAACCGTCCTGGTTGACGATCTTCACGGCGCCCTTGCCCTTCGCGTTGTACACCACGTTGTTCACCGTCACCTGGGAGATGTTGCCCAGATAGTTTGCAAGGTCGCTCTCAGTGGCACCGTCGGCGGCCGTCAGCTTCAGATTAGAGGCATCGAACGCGGCAGCGTTCTTCGCCGTCGTCAACGTGAACGTTGCGCTCAAGGGCGCGTACTTGCCGTTCTTGTCGGTGGCAACGATCGTGTAGCTGCCAGGCTGCGTGCCGGCAGGGATCTTGATAACGGAAGCGTACGGCCCGGAAGACGCGTTCGACACCTCAACATCGCCGTTCCAGCCCTCGATGCTGTACTGCGCAGCGAACCCTTCGGGCAACGTCGGGCTCATGCCAATGAAGGAAGCGTCGTCGAGTGAAGCGCTCTCCTGGATGGAGATAGCGCCTTCATCTGCGGAAACCTTGACCGGAACGTACTGATCCATGGCCACGGTGTAGGTGCCGGTGGACGTGTAGAACACCACCGACTTGATGGTCTTGCCCATCATCGACTCGTAATGTTTCGAGCTCAACGGACTGCCATGCGCCTCGGTCACAAAGCCGCAGCTCCAAGCAAGCTCCTTGCCTTTCCAGATGTTCTCCAGGACGCGCATGCCATAGCCTTCGATGGCGTCAGCTTCGTCGGCGGCGTTCACCACGGCACCGTATACGGTCGCCTGTTTGCCATCAGCGTCAACCATCTGCTCGCGCAGGTTGCTGAAATCGATTTCATAATCGCCGTACTTGCTGTCGGTGGTGAACTCGGCGGTGACGTCGGACAGAGCAACGGCAGGCTTGCCTTCGACCGCGCTGAACTTCAGGTTGCCGGACTCGTCAACCGTTACCTCCTTGTAATTGGCCGGCGTCTCGCCCTTGGACAACACATAGTACGAATAGCTCGGTGCCTGGAACAGGGCGTTGCGACCGGAATAGGTCGTGGTGGACGTCTTGCCCTTGATGGAGGTCGTGATATCGATGGAGTCGGAGTCCGTCACACGCTTGAATTTCGACCAATCGATGTTGTCGGAGCCGACCTTGACGGCGAACATAGCGCCCGTGATGTCACTGCCGTCGGCGTTCACATGATAAGAACCGGCAACCAGCGAACCGGCCAGCGTCTTTTGCTTGGTAGCGGACGTCACCACGTCGGTACCGGAGTTGTTCTGCTCCGCGGCATAGAAGTCGCTGTAGGGGATATTCATGAGCACGTACGAGCCAACCTCGGGATACAGGCTGACCAGCGCATCAAGCGCGCCTTGGAGGTGCGTGATCTGCTCGGCGGCTTCCGATTCGCTCAGGTTTTTCTTGGCGAGCAGGTCCTTGGTCTCGGCAGTTTCGATCTCGATGGACGAGGCGGTCCAGGAATCCTCGGTGTACTTGGACTTGTCAAGCACAGAAGCCTTGTTGTACAGGTCTTGCAGCTTCGCCTTCGTCGCCTCGGTCACAGGCACTTTGGCGCCGACGATGTTGTCATCGGTCGCTTGGAAATCCCAAGAAGCGTCGGCATAGCCAAGCGCATGCACCGTAACCGTCCAATAGCCGGTGCCGTTGGTGCCAGCAGGAAGCTTGCAACGCAGCGAATCGGTCAGGCCAAGCTGAATGCCCGCGGACTTATGCATCCAGTTGTCGGCGGCAAACTTCGTGCCGAACGTGGCAAGCGCGTTGGATCGCGTTGCGTCGTCGCCGTAATAAGTCCAAGTCACTGCCTGCATGTTGGCGCCAAGGTCGCCGAATCCCTGCGTGAAGTCAACGCGAAGGAACTCGCCGTAAGAGCCGGACGCTTCCTTGACGGTTGCGCCCATACTCGCTAGGTTGGCGGTTTTGAGCGCCTGGTCCTTGATGCCGGAGTCCGTGCCGGCGGCTGCAGCGGAGAAGCTGCAAGAGCCATCGGAAACGGTGACGGTTTTCAGGCCGTTGGTGTCTGCGTCGACGTCGGCAACCAAATTGGAATACGAAGAAAGCTGCCCCTCGCCGTAGCCGCCGGCCAACGTCTCGCCGTTGGCGACGAAGCGATGCGTTGCCTTAAAGGCGTCCAGGTCGGAGGTCTTAACCTTCACTGGCACGTATTTCAGACCCGTGACCTCGTAATCCTTCAAGGTGTAGCTGGCGCCATCGCAGGTCATGCTGCCGCGATTCCACGTTACGGTCTTGCCATCGGTGGTAATAAAAGACTTTCCGTCGGCTGCCCAGGTCGCCAGCTCGAACGTTGCGCCTTCGTTGGTGTAGATGGTGGCCATGCACTGATAGCTGCCGCGATGCAGGCCGTGATTCGCGGTTGCACGGGTAACGGCATCGAACGCGCCCTTGTCGGCCTCGCTGCGAGAGTCAAGGTCGCCGGAAGACGCCGCAGACCCTGCAGCCTGAACTCCCTCTGCCGCCCAATACTCTGCCCAAGTCAATCCCGCATAGCCGTAGGTGTACTCGCTCTCAGCCGGCTTTGCGTTCTGCTCGTCGTAAGCTGCCTGAAGCGCGTTGTCGACCGCGGTCTTGATAGCGTTCGAGGAGATGGTCGCCGTGGTAACGGTGTCGACGTTGCTGGTGCTGCCAGCTTTCTCGATCTGGCCGACAACGCCCTCGTAAGACGTTCCCTTTTTGCTGAAGCCGTTAACGGCCTTGTCCATGCGATCCCAGTCGTTGTCGCCAAGAGTGCTGTAGTTGGCAACCTCGACTTTCACGATCTTGGAATCAGCAACGGTTACCGTTACCGAGACGTCGTAGCTCTTGGCATCCCATTCGTCACCCTTGTTCAGGGGATCTTTGGAATCGGCCACAGCCGTGCCCTGATACTTGCCATCGGCGATCTTGCTCAGATCGTATGAAGCACCCTGCGAAACGGCTACATTGCTGCCACCATCCAAGGTATAATTTTCGATTGAGATCGAAGACGTTTGAGCGCCTTCGCTCGATTGCGGGGCAGCCGTTTCAGTGTTGGTAGCATCGGAGCCGGCTGCCCCCTCTATTTCACCGTCGCCGGTTTGAGCAAATGCTGCAGCCGGGGACAATGACAATGTCAGTGCCATGGCCATCATGCCTTTGGAGGCATTACCTCCCGCCGAAGCCAGGGCTCGCCGGACGGCATTACGTTCGATCATCCTGTTTCCTTTCTTCGTTTTCGGTCTTCGTTTCATGGCGAAGGCGCGTTTTCCTGTTGCACCCGTTTCATAACGGAGGTCCGTGTTCCTTTACCTTCCGTTTTATTACTGAGGTGATTTTCCCTTCTGCGACGTTTACAACGGAAGCTCTATTTTTCTGCGCCGTCCCTGTATTCAGGCTTGCCAACACCGAAGCACAAGCAAAAGCCCAGCGCCAGCAAGCTGATAAAACATATTGATAATGTATGATTAGGGTAACTTCGTCAACTGTAAATTTGTGTCGGCTAACTTGGTTAGCCATATTTAACATGAAGTAACTATATTTTTCGGATTCGCCTTTTTCGCCTTTGTTGCACAGATTTCCCCGTTTTGCGACCTTTTCCGCGGCAAAACGTTCGCGGATGCCGCTCGCGCTAATGCGCTTGCACTAAAACCGCAGGTCAGGGAATCTAACATCCTGATTCGCAGGACGCAATCCTCGCAAAATGGGAAAATCTGTGCACGGGGGGGGCAAACCACGAGGTTAGAACAGCGGGACGTTTCGAACCGCGCGGTTTCGAGTCGCACGAGCGCCCTTAAGGCAACGGCGCTACCCACCAGCAATTAGCGGCTCGCTTCCCAATCACGCAACCATCCCCAGCCGCGTCTGTCCTGCCCGCCTTGCAGCCGCCGACGTCAGCCAATGCGTCGCAGCCCTCGCGCTAAACCGACGATGGGCGCCAATTCGGCGCCCATCGTCTCATCAAAAACAAAACGGATCGGACCAAAAGGCCCGACCCGATCGCTCATGGTGCCCCAGATACGATTCGAACGTACGACACCCGCTTTAGGAGAGCGGTGCTCTATCCCCTGAGCTACTGAGGCGAATCCACAACATCGCGCTAGGCGATGTGCAGAGGGTATTGTATCAAATACTTAGTGCGAGGCAGCTCCCGAAGCGCCAGAAGAACTAGACGTCTTCGTGAACTCCACGGTAATGGACGTATCTGCCGTCACGTTGCTGATGCTGAACGTGCCGCCGGAAGCGCCGACGTTGTAGCGATCGCCGTAGTTGTCGTACACGCTAGAAACCGTGTAACCCGCACTGGGCGTTACCGTGAACGACGCGCTGCCGCCGTTGTCAACGGTCAAGCTGGACGGGGAAACTGAGCCGCCTGTGCCAGCCGAAGCGGACACGCTGTGCGTGGACTTGCCCGTGCTGACAGTCAAGTTGATGGTGTCGCCTTCCTTCTGCGAGCTGCCAGCCTCGGGCGTCTGGCTGATAACCTTGCCCTGGTCAACCGTGCTGCTGCTTTCATACTGCGTGGTTACCTTGAAGCCCGCGTTCTGCAGGATGGCCGTAGCATCGCCCTCGGACTTGCCCTTCACATCGGGAACGTCCTTGCCCTCCTTGCCAGCGGAAAGGTAGTACGTGATGGTTGCGCCCTTGGAAACCTTCGAACCTGCAGCCGGCTCCTGACGTGCGACATGGTTCTTATCGACAGAGTCGGAGTACTCGGCAGTGCCCGACGCGTCCTTCAAGCCAAGCTTCTGCAGCGCGGCACGAGCCTCCTTGGCGGTCATGTTCTCCAAATCGGGGACGGTGACCTGCTCGCCTCCCTGCGAAATGACCAAGTTCACCTTAGCTCCGTCGTTGGCCTTGGTCTCGCCCTTCGGATCCTGGCTGATAACCTTGCCTGCCTCAACCTTCTCGTCGTAAGCCTCGGTGATGTTGCCAACCTGCAAGCCGGCGCTGGTGATGGCAGCCGTAGCCTCGGCCTGCGTCTTGCCCACAACGTTGGGCACGGTGATGTCGCCCGAACCACGCGACAGAAGCGCGAATGCAACGACCGCGATGACTGCGATGACGGCCACGACGGCGATTGCCACCGCAGCACCCTTCTTGCCGCTCTTCTTGCTGGCAGTTGCGTCCTCGCGATAGCTCTTGCTTGCGTGGCCGTTTCCGTGGTCGGCACCGCAACCGTTCCCGTGACCGCCCTGGCCGTACTGCTGATCAACCGAAGGCATGACCGAGGTTTTCTCGGCGGCATACGCGGGGCTGATAGGCGGCACGTCCGGCACGCCGATAACGGCAGTGCGGGCGCCGTTGAAATCGCCGAACGCAACGGGACGGCCCGCCAGGTAGTCGTTCAAAGCGGAACGCATTTCCTGAGCGGTAGCGAAACGGTTAGCCGAGTCCTTCTCGATGGCCCTCATGATGATGGCCTCGAGCGACGGATCGATGCTGGGGTTGATCTGGCTAGGCGGAACAGGCATCTCCTGAACCTGCTTCATAGCTACGCTGACGGCGTCGGGGCCGTCAAACGGCAGCTGCCCGGTAACCGACTCGTACATGACGATGCCCAGCGAGTAGATGTCGCTGGCCGAAGTAAGCTCCTTGCCCTGAGCCTGCTCGGGCGAGATGTAGTGGGCGGTGCCCAGAACGGCACCGGTCTTATCGGCGTTGCTGTTCTTGGCACGGGCGATGCCGAAGTCCATGACCTTCACGTTGCCATCGGGCTGGACCATGATATTCTGCGGCTTGATGTCGCGATGGATGATGTCCATGTTGTGCGCGACCGAAAGGGCCTGGCAAACCTGCGAGCCGATTTCGGCGACCTTGCGCTGGTTGATGGCGCCGCGCTGCTTGATAGCGGTTTTAAGGTCGGAGCCGCGCACGTATTCCATGACGATGTAGTACGTGCCCGAGTCCTGACCCCAGTCGTACACGTTCACGATGTAGGGGCTGGAAAGGTTGGCAGCAGACGCCGCTTCCTGGCGGAAACGCGCAGTGAACTGCTCGTCCTCGGCATACTGAGGCAGCATCACCTTAACGGCGACGGTACGGCCCAACACGTTGTCCTGGGCGCGATAAACCTCTGCCATGCCACCGATGCCTACACGCTCGATGATTTGATAGCGGTTGTTCAACGTCCGCCCGATTAGATTCTCTGCCACCTTGGTGCTCCTTTAAAACCCCTTTGTAAGGTCGCAAGACATTATATTCTGAAAATGCCCTGCGACCGCGCCTTTCATCTAAATCTTGCCTGTTGGTTAACAAAACGCGTTACCCAACGAATCTTCTGGTCAACAATCGGCTGCTACAGCAGACCTTCTGTCTTCAATGCGGTCATGATGACCTGACGCGCCCTTGCCGCGCCGTCGCCCTCGGTTCCGTCTTGCTCAAGAACGATGGCGACCACGATCTTCGGGTTGTCCGCAGGAGCCATGCCCACGAACCAGCTGTCGTCCTTGGCCTTGCCCGTCTCGGCGGTGCCCGTCTTGCCCGCGATCTCGACACCCGAGATCTGAACAGCGGTGCCCGTGCCGTTCGAAACGACGCCCTTCAGCACTTCCTTAACGCGATCCGCGGTTGACTTGCTAATAGCCTGCGAAAGAACGCTGGGAGACGCGGTGTAGCTGCGCTCGCCGTTCGAGTTGTACACATTCTGAACCAGGTACGGGGTCATGACCTTGCCGTCGTTCGCGATGCCGCAGCCAACCAGGGCCATCTGCAGGACGCTTGCGTACGGACCGATCTGGGAATGCGCGCCAACAGGCTGGCCGGCAGCCGCCCACGCCGTTTCCCACGTGGTCATTTCCTTCGGATTGGTCATCAGCGACATGGCCGTGGGCAAGTCGAAGCTGATCTTGCTGTCGAAGCCGAACCCATCGGCGCCCTTCACCAGCGCGGATGCGCCGATCTGAACGCCCAACTGGCCGAACACGGTGTTGGAAGACCACGCCGTTGCCTGCGCGAGCGTCTGGCGCCCATAGTTGTTGCTGTCGAAGTTGGTGACCGCCGCGCCGCCGATCTCCATCGTGCCCGGCGAATCGAACACGGTCTTCTCGTCAGCGACGTTGTTCTCAAGCGCCGTTGCCAACGTGACCATTTTGAAGGTGGATCCCGGTGCGTACAGCGACTGCGTTGCGCGGTTGATCAGCGATCCCGACGAGGAATCGTTCGAGCTGGCCTTGATAACGCTTTCGAAGTCGGCGGTGCTGTACGTGGGCGACGAAGCCATGGCCAACACGGCGCCGGTCTCGGGGTCCATCACGATGCATGCGCCGGTTTGACCCGCAAGCGCATCCTGGGCAGCCTGCTGAATGGTGGTGTTCAGCGTAAGCACGACGTCGTTGCCGGTTTGCTTGCTGCCCGACATAGCCGCCAGAACGTCGCTCCACGACGCGTACGAGCGATTGCCCTGCAGGATGTCGTTCTGCGACGCCTCGATGCCGCTGGTTCCGTACGTCTGCGAGTAGTGGCCAATGACGTGGGTCGCAAGATCGCCTGCGGGGTACACGCGCGAATACGTTCCGTCGCCGTTGTCCACGCTTTCGGCAAGAACCGTGCCGTCATACGTGGTAACGGCACCACGCTTGATGTTCGTTTGCTTCGCGATGGTGTGGTTGTTGGACGGCATGGTCTGATAGTCTTTGGCCTGAACGACCATGATCAGTGTCAGATTCGCGACCAAAACCACGAAGGCCAGTGAGAACACCATGATGGCGTTTGTCAAACGTTTGCCCAACGCCACGCGACCAAGGACGCTGTTCGAGCTGACGATTCCCGTGCCCGAAGTCATCTCGGCCTCGACGCCGGTAGCCTCGTCGCCGCAACGCAACAGGAATCCAACTGCGATGAAACTGGACAGAAGCGACGAACCACCCTGGCTCATGAACGGCAAAGTCAGACCCGTCAGCGGGATAAGCCCCGTGACGCCACCCACAATGATGAACGTCTGAAGGACGATGGTAGTGGTCAGGCCCACGGCCACGAACGACGCGAAGTCGCTCTTCGCGCGGGCAGCGGTTGCAAAGCCGCGGATGGCGAAGCTCAGGAACAGCAGCAGAACACCCGCCGCACCCAGAAGGCCGATCTCCTCGGCAATGGCCGCGAAGATGAAGTCGGATTCGACAACCGGGATCTGATCGGCCAAACCGCGGCCGATGCCGCAGCCGAACAGGTCGCCGTCGGCGATGGAGAACAGCGCCTGCACCATCTGATAGCCCGTACCCTGCGCGTCGGCGAAAGGATCGAGCCAGTTGTTAACGCGAACCTGCACGTGGCTGAACGCGAAGAACGCGCCCACAAAGCCCACGGAGATCATCAACACGCCCACGATCAGGTAGAATTTCTTGCCCGTGGCCACGTACAACATGGCCAGGAAGACGAAGAAGAACACCATGGCGCTGCCCAGGTCGCGCTCGAACACGACAATGAGCAATGCAACCACCCACATAAGAAGCATGGGGGCAAGCGTGCGGATATCAGGCAGGCGGAACGGGCCTAGGCGGTAGGTGAACACACTGAGCAGCTCGCGGTTCTTTGCCAGGTAACCCGCCAAGAACAGGACGATCACGATCTTCGCGATCTCGCCTGGCTGGAACGAGAACGATCCGATATGCAGCCAAATACGGCTGCCGTAGATCTCTTGGCCAAGGCCCGGGACGATCGGCGACAGCAGCAAAATGAAGCCGACGACCATGAACGTGTATTTATAGTTGGCAAGCTTCTCGAAGTTCTTCGAGATGGCCAAAATGACGATCATGCTGAAAATGCCCACGAACAGCCACATAACCTGGCCTTCTGCCAGGTTCGGGGCCAGACGCGTGACGAACGCGATACCGATGCCCGACAGCGCGAAAGTAATGGGCAGAATGGCAGGGTCGGCACCCGGCGCCAAAAAACGCGTTGCCATATGGGCGATGACGAATGCGACGAACAGGCAGATGGGCACTTCAAGAGCCTTGAAACCCAAAATCTGGCCCTCGTTCATGGCAAGCATCGCGAACAGCACGATGACGAACGGGGCGGCGATGCACAGAAGCGCAAGCTCTAGATTACGGCGCGTCATTGGGCACCGCCCGTCTTCGCCGCGGTCGAGCCCGTGGTGGGCGCGATGCCCGTGGCGGTGCCGGTCGCGCTTACGCCCGTTGCGCTCGAGGCCGCAGATGCAGAACCCGAAGAAGCAGAACCTGCGGAGGCGGAGTCGGCCTTATCGGCATCGGCAGAAGGCATCTTCGCAACGGCACGCTCCTCGATGTCGGCACGGTACGACTCAACCAAGTCGTACGCGTCATCAAGGCTGTCGCAGCGCAGGCCTTCTTCTATGTTCCCGCGCGCGGTGCTGGAAAGATCTGCCACCGACACGTCGGTTTCTTCAACCAATTTCGAACAGGCAACTCCCAGAATCTCACCGGGAACTCCCTGATATACAGCAACTTTTCCATCGCTGTTACCCAAAAATGCAACATGGCTGAGGTACTGGCTGGTTCCCCATGCCGTACCACCCAAGATCAAAACAAGCAGCACGGCGACAAAACCCAGCGTCATCTTCGTGCGACGAGCCAGCTTGCGGCGCTGCTTTTCGCGCGTGCCCTGCACGTCGGCGACGATAACGGTGACATTGTCCTGGCCGCCTGCAGCAATTGCCTGGTTGACCAGCTGCGATGCGCAACGTTGCGGGTCGCGGACGCGATTCATGACCTCTTCGATGTCGTGGTCGAGCACCATGCCCGAAAGGCCGTCGGAGCACAGCAGCAACCTGTCTCCCGCCTCGACGTTCACCTCGAAGATGTCCGGCCTGGTAGCGGGGTCGTTGCCCAAGGCGCGGGTGATAACCGAGCGCTGCGGATGGACGCGCGCCTCGTCAGGCGTGATGCGGCCGGCCTCGACCAGCGCCGCAACCAAACTATGGTCGCGGGTGATCTGACTTAAGCGGCCGTGATGCAAAAGATATGCGCGCGAGTCGCCCACCTGGGCGATGACCAGACGCTCTTCTTCAAGCATGGCCGCAGTGCACGTGGTGCCCATGCCCGCACGACCCTCGCCTGCCACAGCGGCGTCGATGATGGCGCGGTTAGCTTCTTCGACGGCAGCGGCAAGAACGTCGGGATCGGGATGTTCAGGAGCGTTTTTCGCGATGGTTTCGACGGCGATTTCAGAAGCAACCTCGCCCGCGGCGTGACCGCCCATGCCGTCGGCAACGACGAACAGCGGCGGCGCGACAACCAGCGAATCCTCGTTCTGCTCGCGCACGCAACCGACGTCCGTGCGGCTGCCGAACGTGGTGATGGCACCGCGACGGGTTCGCGGCGTCGAATGATACGAACTGGTGCTTTTCTTCTCAGAAGCCATTAGCTGTGCCTCACACGAATGGAGACGTCGCCAACGTTGACGACGTCGTTGTTGCGAAGCGCGCACGGCTCAGAGATACGCTGACCGTTGACGGCGGTTCCGTTGGTGGATCCCAAATCCTCGACGAACAGATTCTGACCCATCAGCGAAAAACGCGCATGACGTGCGGAAACATAGCCTGCACCAATGACGATGTCTGCGTTAGGGGAACGGCCGACGATAACGGGCCCACGCACGACGATGGAAACGCCGCGCAATTCCTTAGGGCCTTTCTCGACCGAAAGGTTCCAGGTACGCTCTTTCTTGCGCTGTCCGCGCACCAGACCGATTCCCGTTTTCACGATGGCGAACAGGAACAGGTACAGCAATGCCACGAACAGCAGACGTCCAACGAACAAAACGACGTCTATCAATGGGGCCTCCTCGTTTAGCGGTTTGCGATTGATGTAGGGTTGCTAGCCGTGAAAGCGTTGAGCCTGCTTGTTCCAGCAGGCCGTTTAAGCGGACTACTGAACGAATTGGAACTCGGTCTTGCCAATGACGATGCGGTCGCCCGAGCGAAGCGGCTGCGTGGCGATGGAAACGCCGTTGACGATGGTTCCGTTGGTGGAGCCAAGGTCGGCGATGACCCAAACGCCCTGTGGCGTGCACGTGAGCTGGGCATGCTTGCGACTTGCGCTGATGTCCTGGACGACAATGTCGTTGCCGGACTCGCGACCAATAGTGACCGTGGATGAGCCCAGGTCATACGCGCGCTGGTACGCGATGTTGATCAGCCTTGCCTGAACGTTGCGATGGTCGGGCATGCCAGCGTTGCCAGCGAAGCCAACCGTATTGGGGCCGGCAGCCTGAGCGCCCCTTGCGGGGCGCGAAGTGACCGTTCCGATGGCGGCACCGGCAACTGCACCAGCGGCAGCGCCTGCAGCGGCGCCGGCGGCAGCTTCGGACGGGGCACCAGCACCATGAGCGCCGTTACGACGATGGGCGCCGTAACGGGCGTCCTGCTCGGCCTTATCGCGATAATCCTCGAAGTCCTCGCTGTCGAAGGTGTACTCACCGTAATCGATGGAGTAATCGATCTCGTCCTCGGGAACGTACGGCAGCGGCGGCTTGGAACCGCGTTGGGGCTGATCCTGCTGCGGTGCTGCAGCGGGCTGCTGATAATCTTCCTGATAGCCGCCCTGATAGTCATCGTACGCACCCTGGGGCTGATCGTAGTAGCCGCCGTTTTGCTGCGGTGCGTGCTGCTGCTGGTACGGATCGGCATAAGCGCCCTGAGCGGGCTGGGAGTACGGGGAAGCAGACGCGGGCGCAAGGCCGTAACGCACCATTTCCTCTTGGCGGAGCTGGGCAACGATGGGTGCGGCAACAGGCTCGGCGATGACGTCGAACTTGCCGTGGCGCAAACCGTCGTCAACGATGAAGCGGACCAGGGGCTGACCATCCATAACCAGGCCCTCTTCGACGGCCTTAGCCTGAAGGTAGGTTTCGATCTCGCCGGCCAACGTGGGGTAATAACCGAAAAGAAGCTGGTCGTCGTCAGGATTGACCAAGACGGTGTAAAGCGTGGGAGCGAATTCCTTACCAGCGCCGACCATGGTCTCGCGCTTCATCTGCTTCTCTGCTTTTTTCTCTATTTGAACAGGCGAAATAGGCGCTTGCGCCATGCGATTGGCGGCACCTTCCACCGTGTCTTCCATCTTATTCTCGAAACGGGAGAAAAGGCCCATTGATGCTCCTCGTTGAATCCTGATTGCTATTGCGTACGACGTTTCTTCTTCAGTTGCAAACTAGCCTGCATGCAGGTGTTCAACGTGCAATAATGCCACAAATCAGCCGCTCTGTGACTCGCAAGGGCATTTCCACCAATTAATTAAAGCAAGGGCAACACAAGTGGGCGGGATTCGGGAAGGCGTCGACCCAAAGGGACACCTGTACGGCGCGGCCAAGCCATGCGAAACGAAACGCGCCCCGAAACCGAGGCGCGTCGAAAAGTTCGCATAAGAAGCGGCGCGGCCAGACCACAAGCACTACGCCAACTGGCCGCACGCCCACTGCGCCGCAACCATCGCACCCTTCGCCAGCACGCTCTCGTCGATCGTGTAGTTGCAGCTGTGCTGCGGGTAAATGGCACCGATCTCGGGGTTGTTCGTTCCGACGAACACCAGCACGCCCGGCACGATGTTCAAAAATTCCGAGAAGTCCTCACCCGAAAGCGTGCCCTGATACGTTGCCACGGCATCCTCACCCAGCACGTCGACAACAGCCTGACGTGCGGCTCCAGCATAAACCGGATCGTTCGACAAACCGGGGTTGCCGTGGGTGTACGAAAACGTTGCCGAGGCCCCCAGCGAATCAGCGATTTCCTCGACGATGTGCTCCAAGCGATTCGGCACCTCGTCGCGCAGCTTGGGCGACCACGTGCGGATCGTGCCTTCCATGTGGGCCGATCCCGCAATGATGTTACGGGCCTCGCCGCCCTCGAACTTACCAACCGTGACGACCACGGGATCAAACGGCGACACGTCGCGGCTTACCAGCACCTGGATGGAATTCACGATGGCGGCGCCAACCACCACGGCATCGACTCCCAAATGGGGCATCGAGCCATGGGCGCTCATTCCCTTGATGTCGATCTTGAACCAATCGCAGTTCGCCATGCGCTGACCGGGCTCGCACGAAACCGTGCCCGCCGGCACTTCACTCCAAATATGCGCGCCGTAAATGGCATCGACGCCGTCAAGCGCGTTGTTGGCGATCATGTAGCGTGCGCCCGTGGAGTTCTCCTCCGAAGGCTGGAACAGCACGCGAACCTCGCCATGAATCAGATCGGTCATGCGCGAGAGAATCGAGATTGTGCCAAGCATCATGGCAATGTGGCAGTCGTGCCCGCAGGCATGCATGATGCCCTCGTTTTCCGAAGCGAAGTCGAAGCCGGTTCGCTCGGCAATGGGCAGGCCGTCGAAATCGGCGCGCAGAGCGATACGGCGCTTGGGGTTGCCGGCCGCATCGTACGCGTCGGGGGCGGTTCCCCTAATGGTGGCAATGATGCCCGCACCCTTCACTTCGTCGGTGGTAGGCAGAACCTTGAATTCAACCCCCAGCTTGTCAAGCTCGGCGCGAATGGCGGCAGACGTGAACAGCTCGACGCCGCTGAGCTCGGGGTGGCGGTGAAACATCCTTCGCCATGCGATGATCTGGGGCTCGATTTCGGCAGCGGTGCGCTTGACGATCTCCGCCGTGCCTTCGCATGCTGCGGGGCTTTCCGTTACCTGCATAGTTTTGTTTTCGGCTGCCATAAACTGTCCGATCCGCGCTTGTCGCGGCGAACGACATCGCCGCGATCAGGCACTTTACCAATTAAGAACAATAGCTGCGAACTAGCATACCACGCCTACGCAGCCGCATTGAAAAAGGGGCTCGCCGAAACGAGTCCCTTACGTTCGCGAATTCTTTGTCCGCGATTACACCAGGTCGATCATGTCCTTGCGGTAGCGACGCGAGAAAGCCAGCAGCAGGATGATTCCCACCAGAATGACGCCAACGAAACCGGCGTACATGAACGCCAAGCCGCCGAAACCCGAAAAGATCGGAGCCAAAATCATGCTGGCCAACGAAGCGGGCACCAGGAAAGCCGTTCCAACAGCGCAGTTCTCGGCATAGTGAGCGCGGCCGTAGCGGTTCAGCGTGAACGTGGTGCTGAACACGGGGAGTCCACCGTAGCCCACGGCCAAAACCAGCGCGCCGAAGACGAACAACGGGCTGCTTTGCGCGAAGCACGCTGCGGTGACCAAGCAAATGCCCGCAACCGAGATGCCCGTGGTAAGACGCAGGTGGTTGATCAGGCCGAAGCGGTCAAGCAGGAAGCCGTACACAATGCTGGCACCGCCGTTGAACAGCGAGATCATGCCAACGATGAGCGTGGCCAAGGTTGCCTCGGTGCCCAAGGCAAGCGCATCTTGGCGCGACTCGCCTATCAGGGTCAAACCGATGCTGGCAACGCAGATGAACCAAGCAAGGCCGAGCCAGAACACAGGGGTCTTCAACATGTCGGGGATGTCGAAGGACTTCTTGGAAACGCCGAAGTCGGTCAGGAAATGCGGGTTCTTCGCGGCAGCATTCCGACCGTCGCCAGACTCGACCTTGGCGCTTGCGGCCTTTCCGCGGAACACCTCGTCGATGCCCACCGGCGAAGCCTTGATCACGAACGATGCGACCACATTCAACGCGAAGATCAAGATGCCCAAGCCGGCAAGAACGGTCTGCCAACCGATTGCGTTCATCAGACCGTCGATCTGCACGCCCAAAACCAGCGACGCAACGCCGAAGGCGAACATCTGAAGGCCGGAAACAACGCCCACACAGTCGGGGAACCACAGGTTCACCGTAGTCAGGATGGCGTTGAAGGCAATGCCCGCACCGAATGCGGCGAATCCGCCGTAGAACACGAACACCGAAACGATGCCCAGGCTTGAAAGAGCACCAACCGAAATGAAGCCGATCAGAACAAGCGCGCCGCCGATGAAGATGGGAACACGCGGGCGGCCGTTGCACTGGCGCTGGATCATAGAAGAAGCCAGGCAGCCGACAGCTTGACAGATCATGACAATGCGGAAGTTAAGCGCCAACAGCTGAGGGTCCCAACCCGTGCTGTTGGCGATAGGCGTTGCGAAAATGGACCATGCGAAAATAAGGCCCATGAAGAACAGCGTCACCAAACCAACCAGCAGGCATGCGATGCGCTTGACCGACATCGCCTTGCGGTTCATACCGTCAAGAATGATATCGTTTGAATCAGCGGCAGCGGCAAACGAACCCACCCCCGTGTTGACTTTTGCATCGGTTCCCGTTTTGGCTTTCATCGTGGCAGCGTCCTTCATGTCATCCCCTTCCATTCACCGATGGCTATGTTAACAACGGTATATTTTCTTTCAACGGAAACGCGCTGATCAGAAAAATGTTTTGCGCTTTGCCACAGACGCTCTATGGCAGTTGCAAATAAGACGATTTGACAGAATCACGCTACTTTGTTAGCTGATTTCACCCTCTTTTAAGGAAGGCATGCTAACCTTCGCCCATGCAACACGCTCGTCAACATCCACCCCATCAGCAGCCGCAGCGCCAGCATCGCCACGCCACGCCCAGCCCGCAGCCGCAGTACGACGCGCATGGCGCGAATGTCAGCACGCCCAAGCGCTCGAGCGTGCCCGCAATCGCCGTGATGATCGCCGTCGTCGTGACACTTGCCGCGATCTTCGCGTTCGGCGCCATCGCATACGCGAAGGGAAGCGGCGGCCTTCGTTCCGCCGCGTCTTCCTTCGATTCGGCGCAAACAAACAGCATGGGGGCCACGTCCTTCAATGCCGCCGACATCTCCTCGAACGGCGATTCAACGAGCAGCGACTTCACCGTCATGCCGGCAATGCTCGACGGCATCGACGAATCCGACGAGATCGTGTCGTTCTCGCTTTCCGACGCCCGGGCCCCCGAGCTTTCCAACAAGAACTTGTCAGCAATCCGCACAGCACTTGATAACTTCGACGGCGCCTCTGTGAGCTTCGGTATGTACGACGCGGAATCGGGCCGCGGCATCGGGTACAACCTCGACCAGGAGATCTACGGCGCAAGCTCGTTCAAGGCCCCGTACGCGCTGTACCTTTGCCAGAAACACGTCGAAAACGGCGAGCTCACCATCCCCGGGCTTTCCGACGAAGACGGCGCCGAGCTTTTCGGCGCGGGCGGCTACACGAAGATTCTGATCGAAAACGCAATCTGCAACTCCGACAACGACTCGTTCGCGATGCTGCGCAGCATGTACGACGCGGGCGGCTACAACGAATGGGTCGATGAGCTGGGCATTCAAGATACGGCCTACACGCCCGACTCATGGTTCCCTTGGTACAGCGTCCGATCTTCGCTGAAGATCTGGACCGAGATGCACAACTACTGGCAAACGGGCGGCGACGCTGCGCAGTGGCTGGCTTCCCTATGCGGAGAAACCACCGTCTCGTTCCTGCGCGACGTGGTTGACCCACTTGGCGCCACCGTTCGAAACAAAGCGGGTTGGTGCTCGGGCAGCGACTACGGCTACGACTTCAACGGCGTGTGCGACGCCGGGGTCGTTCAGCTTGATGGGCGCACCTACGTCGTCAGCGTCATGGCGGGGGTTCCCGACTGCGAGGAAAATCGCGAGCTGGTTGAGAATTTGATTGCGGCGATTTTCGACGCACGCGACGCGCTTCGCTAAACTGGAACTGAAGAAGCGGCAGCGGTTGCTGCACAGCAAACAGGCAGGGTCGGCTCGCGCAGCTCGCGCGCATAACCCAGTCACAGCCCGCCCGAACACACATCAGCAAGAGGCGATTCATTTGAGCACGAACATAAACGACAAGCACGGCGCCACCGACGTCGTGAGCGCAGACGAAGCCATCAAGCGCCTTCGCGAGGGAAACGCACGCTACCTTGAAGCGAAAACCGCGCAAGGCAACGTATCTCCGCAGATCAGGCGTTCAACGTTCGAAGAAGGCCAGCATCCCTTCGCCATCGTGCTTGCTTGCTCCGATTCGCGCGTCATCCCCGAAGCCATCTTCTCGGCAGGCATCGGCGACTTGTTCACCATCCGCGTGGCGGGCAACGTGGTGGACAACCATCAGCTGGGCAGCGTCGAGTACGCCGAAAGCCACCTGAACTGCAAGCTGGTTGTTGTGCTGGGGCATACCGGCTGCGGCGCGGTCGATGCCGCGATGCACCACGAGCCCTACGGCACCGTGAAGTTCATCACCGACGAGATCAGCGACGCCATCAGCGACGAGGCCGACGAAGCGAGGGCGTGTCTGAAGAACGTCGCGCACAGCGTGAAACGTATCGAGGAAAGCCGCCAGCTGCACAACGACGAGGTCAACAACGGCTTGCGCGTCATCGGCGCGCTGTACCACACCGACACCGGCGTGGTCGAATTCTTGGAATAGAAACGAGGCGAGTTTACGCGAGGCTTTCAAGCGCCAGCAGATTGCCGATCGCGCGAACGTACACGCGGAACGCGCGCTTCATCCCCTCTTCCGAGACACCCTCATCGGGGCCGTGCATTCCGCCAACCCACGCGGGCTTCACCTCATCGGGGAACTGCGGGCCGAAGCTCACCGCGTGCGAGAACAGACGCGCGTACGTGCCGCCCTTCATCACGAACGGCTTCGCATCTTGCCCGGTCACGTCGTTGTAGGCGGTCATCAATGCGCTGACTGCAGGGCTTTCCGGGTTCATAAGAAACGGAATCTTGTCCTGCTTCGCAACGTATTCGGCGCCGATCTGCGCAGCGACTTTCGTCATCTGCTGGGTGATCGCATCGGCCGTCGTGGTGGTGGGATAACGGCAGTCAAGCGTTTGGGTGATGCGATTGCCCTCCATGCCGATAACGCCGCCAACCGCAGTAAGCGGGCCGAAGTGCTCGTCAGAAGCTTGGATACCCACACCCGATCCGTCGGTCACGCTCAAAAGATCGCGCTCGAGCTTCAGGAACATACGTTCCCCATCATTTCCCAAACCCTTTTTCAACAGGAATTCAACAAGAATTGCGATAGCGCTTTCACCAAGCTCGGGCGTGGAAGCATGGGCGCTCTTGCCATGAACCTCGATCTTCACCAGACCGTCCCCTGCGGGTGAAACCGCAATGCGGGGATCGCTGGAAACCGGAACCGCCGCACCTTCGGGCAGGCGAACCACTGCATGAGCCAATCCGGGAACCGCGTTTGCAGCCGTACCACCTGCGATTTCCACGATGGAGCCGTCCTCAATAGGCGCGCTCTTCAGCACGCCAACGCAGCATCCCGATTCGCCGTAGCCAAGCGGGAAATCGGCATCAGGCGTGAACAGGAACGTGGGGTCGTTGAAGCGCTGGCGATAGTACGCAACGTCGGACATGGTCGTTTCCTCGCTCGCGCCGAACAAGATACGGATGTCATGCGGAAGCGTCGCGCCCTGCCGCGCGGCTTCGTCCATCCAGAACTTCGCTGCATGAAGCGCAAGCAAGATGGGGGCTTTATCGTCGCTGGTGCCGCGACCAAGCAGGTAGCCGCCCTTGCGCGTAAGGGCATACGGCTCGAAATGCCAACCAGGGCCTGCCGGCACCACGTCGGTATGACCGATGATTCCCAACTGTTGGCCCGATGTGCCGTTCGCGTCGGCATAGCCGATGTAGCCGTCAACATCATGAGCTTCGAAGCCGTAACCTTGGGCGATATCCAGGGCAACCGAAAGCGATTCGCGCGGACCGGGGCCGTAAGGCGCGCCGGGGGCCGCCTTCTCAAGCTCTTCAAAACTGGGCACGGCGATGAGTCGCTCCATGTCGGACAGAACCCGCTCCCAATTGTCGGCAAGGTAGTCTTCTATCTGGGATTCGAGCCGATCGCTCTGCGGAAATTCGAATCGTGCTTCTTCACTCGCCATAGCGTGCTCCTTTTTCAAACCGCATTTCTGCATAATCCTAGCACGTATGTGGTGTTCTCTCGACGCATGCAAATTGTTCCGCTATAATCGGTTGCTGCGCCCGAGTGGCGGAATGGCAGACGCGGCGGTCTCAAAAACCGTTGTCGAAAGACGTGCGAGTTCGACTCTCGCCTCGGGCACCATTCCAGACAAGAAATCGGCTGATCGGATTCCCGGTCAGCCGATTTTTCTTTTCCCAATCTATGCTTATGCCCGCAAAGGCAGTTAGAGCGTTTTGGATCGTGGCGGTTATTTCCTCTTCTTGCACGTTTGCTTAACAAGGACGCTTTCGCTGCTGTCGGCTAACGGAAAAGCTCATCGACGGCAACTCGCGAAAACCCCGCGCGTTATGCAAATCGCGCGCGGGAATGACTCTGGATGCAGATTAAATCTATTGACAATAAAACGCACCTGGGGGGATCTTTGTTGTATAGGCTGATACACAAGATCCTAGATCCGCTGGCAAATGCTCAGGAAGACTTGGAGGGGGCAGCCATGAAATGGAGCGTATCCGTACTGCGCGAGTCGGACGAGACCGAGCGCACCGAAGTTGCAGACTTCGAGCTTTCGGCGTTCTTCGCCCGAATCTCAGCCATCGAGGGGAAAGCGTCGGTGCTGTCCGTCGAGCGCGTCGCCGACATAGGCGATTCTGCGCTCGTGAAACCGCACGGGGACGACTTAGTGCAGGTACTAGGAAAGCGCCGCTGGTGCGTCAAGGGAGACCCGAAGGATAATTGGTGGGTCGAAGTCGATTCGGACGGCAGCGAGCTTCCGGGCGATTGGGAATACAGCCGCGAATACGGATACGTATACTGCTCGGTCGGCTAGCAAGCCCATCCCCGCTAGGCGCTGCACGATCAACAAGATCATAGCCGAGGGGTCTTTTCATCGTTCCCCATTTTGATTGCCCCCGAAAGCGATGTGCTGCTGAAAAGCTCTTGTGATTTCCAATGAAACTCTAAGGGACCGATTTACAGTTGCTAGGACGGAACGGAATTCTAGTTGACGTGTACGGAGATTACCCGTACACTCTGAGTAAAACGAAACCATGGAAGTAGGTGAACATCATGAGCTTGTCTGTTGCCGACAAACCTCGTCGCATGGATATCAGGCTGACGAACGACCAAAGAACGATGTACGAGCGCGCGGCGTCGTATCGAGGCCAAACGCTCACTCAATGGGCCACGTCGCATTTGGACGACGCAGCGGAAATGGACATCCTCTCGGCCTCGACAACATGTTTATCGCCCGATGCTTTCGATGATTTCTGCGAGATGCTCGAAGCTCCTTTGCCCGCCGCCGCTCAAGACCTGCTGAATCGAAAGCCGATATGGGAATGACGAGGTTCCTGAAGCCGGAACCTCTGCCCAAAGGCGCGGGCATCGAAGGGTTCCGCAGCGGCGATGAGGTCGTGGATGCCTGGGTTGCCGACCATTCCGCAACGGCGCGCAGCAGGGGAACTGCTGTGATATACGTCTCGAGAACGACGGACGGCGACGTCGCCGGTTTCTACACGCTGAGCACCCATTCGGTGGCGCGCGGCAGCGTGTCCGGCGGCTGGCTGAAAAGGAACTCGCCCGAGCAGATCCCGGCTGTGCTCCTGGGCATGCTGGGCGTGGCCGTCGAATACCAGGGCTTGGGCTTGGGCGCGTCGTTGTTGCAAGACGCCTACCGCAACGCATCCAAGATAGCGACATTGGCAGGCGCACGGGCTCTTGTCGTGGACCCTTCGTCCGCTCGCGCGGAAGGATTCTATGAACGGTTCGGCTTCGTTTTCATCGGGAAGTCGAACCGCATGGCTCTGAAGCTTTAGCCTGCGCAAACATCTAATCCCTGCTTTCGACATAGGCCTGGTTCTGTTCCCGATTTGATTCCATGTCGGTTGATTTTCCTCGTCGCAGCATGTAAACGGCGCCTGGAAGCCCAGACGCCGTCCCTGAATCTATTTCCGCAGCCGAAGGCCAACGGCCGCTTACGCTACCGCAGCTACGCTGCAGCGGCATCCTTCCTCTTGAAGATCACCTTGGCAGCCTTCACTGCAAGAATGACGGACAGAACAAGCAGCGCGATGCCCAAACCGAACTGGAGCACGTTCGCAACCGTGATCGCGCCGCCAACCAGCGCCACGAACTTCGCCTGCACGGTCATGCACAGCGAGGTGCAGGTAACCAGCATCATGAACGCCATCGGGATGTAGAACATCTTGTTGTTGCGGCCCGCATTGCCAAGCCATGCGCAAACCGAAAGCAGCGCCAGTGCGGCCAGCAGCTGATTAGCCGCGCCGAACAGCGGCCAGATCAGCGTGTAACCCGTAAGGCCCAGCGCCACGCCAATAACAACCGTCACGATGGTGGCAACCCACTGGTTGGCGAAGAACTTGTGCACGCCGGTCAGCTGGTCGAGGGTCTTCCCCTCGGGCGTCCACAACTCCTGGAACATGTAACGAGCAAGACGCGTGGCCGTATCAAGCGAAGTCAAGCAGAACACCGAAATCGCAAGGATGAGCAGCGAATACGCGATATCCTCGGTCGCCGCCAAACCCGGAATGCAGCCCAGCATTTGGGAAAGTCCCTGAGCGAAAACCTGCGTCGGCGAAGCGAACCCGCCCGCTGCGTACTTGGCCCACACGAAGCCGACAGCGCACAGCGAGATAACGGCAAGCAGGCACTCGATCAGCATGCCGCCGTAAGCGATGGGCTGAGCTTGGCCTTCCTTGTCGATCTGCTTGGACGTGGTGCCCGACGCAACCAAGCTGTGGAAGCCCGAAATCGCGCCGCATGCAATGGTGACGAACAAAGCCGGGAACAGAAAACCACCCTGGGCAGCTTTGTTGATAACAGCCTTGCCGGTTTCATCCACAATGGCAGCACCCGTGGCAACGTCGTACGCCTGATTGGTGGCGAAGAAACCCGTGAACGCAGGGATCTGCAGGTTGTCAACGGTACCAACCACGCCAGCGCCAAGAACGGCGAACGCAGCAAGGGCGATCATGCCGTACAACAGATAGCTGGACAGGTAATCACGCGGCTGAAGGAGAATCCAGACCGGCGCGACAGACGCAGCCAAAATGTACACGCCAATGACGATCATCCACGTGTTGTAGTCGAACTGGAACGGATGGAAGTTGAAGCCAATGGCGACTACCGCCACGATCACGACAATAGCCATGCCGATGTTCAAAGCAGCTGGAAGCTTACGGCCGCGCGTCAGCAAGCCCCAGATAATGGCAGCGACAATGAACAGAATGGAAATCGACGCGGTCTGTTCATTCGCCACGCTGGGCTTAGCAAGCGTGGAAGCGAACGTGTTCGCGACGATGGACGAGAACGCAGCAACCACCAGCAGCAGCGTGAGATACGAGAAGATGCAGAACAGCCTCTTCGCCGACTCGTCAATGTTCTCCTCGATAATCGACGCAAGTGTATGGCCCTTGTGGCGGATCGAGGCGAACAGCGCGCCGAAGTCGTGCATGGCACCAAAGAAAATGCCGCCGATCAGCACCCATAGCACAACAGGGACCCAGCCGAAAACAGCGGCCTGAATAGGGCCGTTGATGGGACCAGCGCCTGCAATGGACGAAAAATGGTGGCCCAAAACGACATACGGAGGAGCGGGGACGTAATCCACGCCGTCCTCGTATTCGTGAGCCGGTGTGGGACGATTCGGATCGACGCCCCACTGCTTCGCGAGCCATCCTCCGTAGAAGATGTATCCGCAGATGAGGATCGCGGCGCAAACGATCAGCAAGATCATTGCGTTCATGGTTGATGTTCCTTCCTTAAACCTGTTCTGGCGTCAGGGCATCAAGAAAGAGAAGCCTGCAAATTGCTTTCCAGCGTCTTCTTCATCTCTTTGCCCATGGCGTTGGTGATGACGCTTGCGCTTTTCAGGTCAAGAATGGCAACACGAAGGTCGGCCCAACCGTTCAGGCCCAGCTTGAAATTCTTGCGGAACCTTGCTTTGCGGGCGATTTTCAAAGCCTCGCCATCGGCGGCATCGGTTATGACGACCAACGAGATGAAGCTTTGCATGTGGTTTGGCTCATCGGGGTTCACCTTTTTGATGCCCTGGGTTTTCACGAACTCGATGAGCTCGGAGATTTCGGGCGCAGTAAGGTGATCGCTCTCGGCGAAGAAGATATACTCATGGGAAGCGACTTCCCAAAGTTTCGCGCGCTTAACCAGCACATATTGCTCACCACGCGTATGGAACTCCGCATAACCGGGAAACACCCTGCCCGCGAATTCCTGGTTGCGACTGACGTCGAACCACGCCTCGTGCGCGGCAAGCAAGCTGTTAAGCACGTTGTCTTTCGTCGAAGACAACGCTGAACCAGCCTCTCTCTGATTGCACAAGCATCGTCGAGATGAATCTGCGCGATTCACTAAGGAGACATCGTCCATACCGCAATAATTTCGGGGTGAGAAATTGCTGCGGTATGGCAAGCGCAGGCTTTTTGGCCCTTCGCTTTTCTTGTTCCAATGACGCCCTTGTAACGGAACCGTTACGTATTCACATCGGGATTGCCAGTTTACCCCCGATTAATTTTAATTCAACGGGATGCGCCCCATCTCCTTGTTTCTGCGGCGTATTTCGAACATTTTTTACAAACGTGCAACTTTCAAGAAACGTAAAAGGAGCCACCCGAAGGCAGCTCCTTAATGGTTGAAGCGCTTTGCGAATCGTCGCAGGGGAAGAACTACAGAGTGAAGTCCTTCTCGCCGTTGAAGACAGCCTCGGCATCCTCGACGGAGTAGTCAGCCAAGGTGATGGCGCTGATTGCCTTGGTAAGGCGAACGGCTTCCTCGGTGGAACGCATGTGGATGTTACGGCCGGTTGCGTTGCCGCAAGCACCGCCGATGTGGATCTGGTCATGCAGGCTGGTAAGGAAGTCGTGAGCGTCGGCCTTGGAACCACCAGCGCAAACCAGTCCGGTGCGGCCGGCAGCGCGGGAAGCGATAGCCAAGCCCTCGGCAGAAGTCTGACCCTCAATGGCTGCGGGCGGGTTGACCTTGACGAAGTCGGCGCCCAGGCACAGGGCAACGCCGGCAGCGCCAGCGATAAGCTCGGGAGCCTTCTCGTCGGTAACGGCAGCGCCGCGCGGGTAAATCCACAGGACTACAAGCAAGCCCTCTTCGTGAGCCTCGGCGATAAGCTGACCGGCCTCGGCCATCATCGTAGATTCGTACTCGCTGCCCAAGTAGATGGTGTAGCCAAGACCGACGATGTTCACGCCGTTCTCACGCATGGCCAGAACAGCCTCGAGGTCGTGCAGCTGCGGGGAATACGGATCGCTCTGAGCGGTCTTGACCAGGTTGGTCTTGGAGTTCATCTTAACCAGGTAGTTGATCTCGGGATGATCAGCGCCGTACATGGCAACCAGACCACGCTGAGCAGCCATAACGCCGATGGTGCCCTGCTCGGCGATGTCGAACAGGTGCTGAGGATCGCTGTCGGAGATGTCGATGCCCTCACCGTAGAAGTCCTTGTTGAGGTGCTCGACCTTCTGGTCGCATGCGAACAGCATCAGACGGCCGGTACCGCAGGTCGCCTTCATGTAGTTCTCGATATACACATCGCGCATTTCCGGAGAGACGTCTACCGGCACCTTAACCTGATCGCGAGTGATGGTTGGCATATTTTCCTCCTAAGAGAGTGAGTGGTTTACCTGCTAACGCACGGCATTTTTTATTGTACCGAATAGTCCAGTGCAAGCGATAGACCCTTTGGGGGGGGCATCGCCAAACGAAACGGTCGACGGCTTTTGAGCGAACGACTGCGGGATGCATCCTCGCTCTCGTCACGCCCGCGCTGCCACGTCAGCGCGCCCAAAAAATGCCGCGATCGTCATGCTCGAACGGCATCGCAACCGTTGGAGCCGAAATCAAAAGAAGGAACGATTCGTCAGAACCATTCCTTCTTGTTGTAAACGTAAATCGAGTCGAATTCCTGTTGGCTTTTCACCAGATAGATAATGCCCTCGATGAAGGCGATAAGGCCCATGACCATGGCGGCCAAACCGAAGGTGAACAGGCTTCCCAGAATACTGACGGCCAACATGATGAAGCCCGCTTGGTTATAGCCCAGATAGAACTTATGAATGCCAAGCGTTCCCAGGAAGATGGCCAGCAACGCCGCAGCGATGTGGTCTTTAGGGGCTACCTGATCGTACGGCTGACCGTAAGGCTGCTGGTAGCTCGGCTGCTGATAACCAGGTTGCTGGTAATTAGCCTGTTGATTGGGCTGCTGGTAGGCATTTTGATAAGACTGTGGGCCAGTTTGCCCATAAGGCGATTGCCACTGCTGCGAAGAGTCGAAGCCGGACGGCGGCTCGGGCTGAGAAGAGACCTGCGACGGATTCGCCTGCCCGCTTGACGGCGGGGTGTACATCCCCTGCCAATATCCATCCTTATCGTTAGCCATAATGCCCTCCTATGACGACAAGGACATGATACTCACAACGCATGAATCTGTGGGATTCTGCAATCAATCCGTCATGAAAGGACAAGCTCGTTGGCAAAAATCCAACAGTCCCGTATAAAACCACCGCCAGCCCGCAAGCAAATTCTTTCGCGTCCCTAACGAATTTGCCACACCGCGCCAACGTCAAATCAAACCAAAGGAACCGCCGCCCCAACCGCAAGCAAGCCGAACGACCAGCGATTAGTCCTCTTTGCTTGCCTTGTCGAACTCTTCCTTGAAGGCCGCGAACATGCCCTTGGTTTTGCCAAGGTGCTGGCCGATGCTTTTCGTCACGTCATCGGACGACTTCGAAGTCGCCTTCTTTGCGGCCGGCTTTGCGCTGGTTTTCACTGCGGATTTGGAGGCGGGCTTCGCTGCAGGCTTCGACGCCGTCGCGCTCTTCGGCTTTGCCGCAGGCTTTGCGGTCGACTTCGTCGCTTCCTTTTTCAGTGCAGCCACCTGTTTCGGCGCGGCGGGTTCTTCACCGGAGTCTTCGTTCAAGGCCTTGTTGTACTCGTCTTTGAATGCGCCGAACATGCCCTGAGCCTTGCCGATTTGCTTGCCCGTCGCATGAATGCCTTTCTCGACGGCAGCTTCGGTAGCCTGTTTCGCCTCTTGAACCTTAGGCTTTGCGTTGTCGACGGCCTTACGCGCTTTATCTGCGGCAACCGCCGTGGCCTCGCCCGCTGCAGCAGCGGCACCGCCTTCGGTTTTGATTTCCGCAGCTTCATCATCAACAAGAATGGCACCCAATTCGGCAACTTCAGCAGCGGCACCGCGCTCGTCCATAGGCGCGATCTCGGCGCCAACACCGCGCTTGAACCCCTTCACCATATCTGCGGGAATGGTCATGCGGCCAACAATGGCATCGCTGATAGCGCCCGTTTCAACCTCAAGCGACTCGACCTTACCCGTGTGGATATCAAACAGAACGCTGCCCACGTAGCCGAGCATCTGCCGCGACTTGGTCATAACGGGCATGCCCAGCCACAGCACGCAGTTGTCCCAATCAAGGCCAAGACGCTTGACCGCCGCGTTCCCGGTGGCTGCCTTGTCATCGTTGATCATCACGCGACCGTCTTCGATGTGAAAACCGTCAAGCGCGACGAACGAATCCTTGCGATGGAACATCAGCAGCAGGTCGGGGCGCTTGACGATGAAACCCACAACCCGCTTCTCGGTGGGATGGAAGACGAAGCCACCCACCTTGCCAATGCGCTTGTCGTTCTTCTTGCGCGCCTCGACAACGCGGACACCCATATATTCCTTGGTGGAAACAATTTTTTGATTCGACGAGAGAAGCTTGGCCATGGCCTTTCCTTACACCCAACGGCTTCGGTAACAGAGAAAAGCGCAGCTACCCCGAAAGGCAACCGCGCTTTGATTCTAAATATGTTCGCAAGCGCCCTACTCGGCAGGGGTCTCAGCGGCTTTGGCGGCGGGGGCTTCGGCAGGCGCCTCGACCGGAGCAGTCTCGATGGGGGTGGCAACCTGAGCCTGAGACTCCTCAGCGTTCTTGACTACCTGAGCAGCGATACGCTCGCGGGCAGCCTCGATCTTCTCGCGGAGGTCGTCGTTGTCGGCCTCAACCACAGGCTCGGGCTCGGGAGCAACCTGAGTAACACCCTGAACCTTGGCCTGAACGTTCTGAGCAACAGCCTGAGCGTTGGCGGCAACATCCTGGATGACAACACCAGGGGCCACAACGCCTGCGGACTGGGCGAAATCGGAAGCCTCGCCCCAAACGGCGTTGACCTTCTCGCTAACAAGAGCACGCGTCTGGGCGCCAGCGCGGGGAGCATACAGAAGACCTGCAACGGCGCCAATAACGCCACCTACGATGAAAGGACCAAGCTTAGCCATGAGTTCCTCCTTGAACGAATTTCGATACCCCATTATATACACCGCGCGCTTGGCCCACCGCGTGCAATCACAGGGTTTTACCAATCGGTTTACTTGCGTTGGAAACCTGTCGAAATGGCGATGAATCGGCGTTGGAAAGCTGTTTGATTCGCGCTGGCTTTTGTTGGACCACCAGCGGAAACTTGTTGCTTTTCTCCCAACTTCCGTCGAGTTTTCGTCTAATTTCTGTCGAAATGTCTCAGGTGGCTCCGCCAGCCGCCGATCAGCATTGCACCGCACCCATGCCAGCAAACAACGCACTCCCGTCGTCTCTCGCTCAGCGCGATAGTTCTGCGTTCAGGAAATCAAGCGATTCGTTCAAAGCCTGCAGCGCGCACAAATCATCGCCGAAACTTATCTGCACAAGAGCCGTTCCGACGGATTCGTCAAGCCACTCGGTTGCGCCGACGAAAGATGCATCCGCTTCGGCGCGATCATCGTGCACCTGAATGTCGATCATCAAATGCTCAAGCAAATGAGGCACCGACGTTGAATCCATAACCGTGACGAACTTGTCGGAAACGCCGTTCACGCAGGCATGCTTAACAATGTCGGGGAACGCCGTGCGCACCCTGCCTGCAAGCCCAGGCGTGCAGTAACGTTTTTCGGGATCGGGAATAACCACTTCGCAAACAAGACGGCCGTCCTGCACGACGATCTTCGTTGCCGAAATCGACTTTGCGAGAACACTCATGTCGGAGCTGCAGGTCACCGCAGACCTACTGATCAGCTTGCCGACCATCGGCGGACTGGTTGGGAGCCGCCTCGCCCGCAACCTCTACCTGCTCGGCATCTTGCTGTTGATCGGCGCCCGCCTCATTCAAAGCCTGCTCTTCTTGCTTCTGGGTCGCCAGCTGGGCCTGGCGTTCCTGCTGCTCTTGCTGGGCCTTTTGCTGAGCTTCGGTCACCTTCTGCGCGTCGCTTTCGGCGCCGGCACCCATACCAGCATTAGCTGAGATTTCCGCTTCGGACGCCTTCGCGGAGCTTGAATCGGTTCGCGTAAGGCAAATCGAGCTGTCGCTCTGCAAAACGGGCTTCTCAGCACCGGTGATGGACGCAAAAAGGCCCTTCCACCACAGTGCGATATCCTCAAGCAGCGTGGACGCGGTTGTGAAATCGGTCCCATCGGCAATGACCAGCGTCGAGCGGTCGTCCGAGAACCAATAACGACCCTGACCATGCATGGGGCCGAAGTCGTATTGGATGGTTTTCGCCGTGGTGTCCAGCGTGTACGAGTAAGCAACATCGCTTGCAAGGCGAATGGTCTCGCCGTCCACGTTCACAATCGCCGTGCCGGTCGTGTTGGCCGAAAACCACTGGCCTTGGATGTCTTGCGTGTCGTCGAAGCGCCACCAACGTGCCCACGACACGCCAAGGGCGACTGCCGCAATAACCAGAACGACCAAGCCGGCAGCAATCAAGCGCTTTCGAAGAGTAGCGCTCTTGACAGAGCTCTCCTTAGCGGAGTCGCGCTTCGAAGCGTTCTCTTTCGCGGAAGCGCCCTTCTTGCCCCTTTTGCCCTTGGCGTTCGCGCGACGACCGGAGTCCTTAACGCTGGGACGCGAGGGGTCAAGCTTGAGTTCGCTACCGCCACCTGGGGTTTCTTCGGGTTTGGAGGCCACAGCAGAATCAACTGCAAGGGCAGCCTGAGGTTCGCCGCAAGACGCGCCCTCACGATCGGCGGCCTTTGCATCGCCTTCGCTTGGTGCGGAAGCGCCTGGCAAATCGGCAGGCTGAGAAGTGTCATTTACGAGATTGGGGGCAGCAACAGCAGCTTCGGTTTCGGGCACAGAAACGCTTGTGATCTCGGGAATCGAGATCACATTGGGCACACGCGAAGCGAGGTCGGCCTCTTTGCCGACCTCGCTGTTTTTATCGACCTGATCGGCCATTCAAAACTATTTCTGGACCGTGATGTACTCGGCGCCGCCCATGTAGGGAACCAGCACCTCGGGAACCTTGACGGTGCCGTCGGCCTGCTGGTAGTTCTCGAGCACGGCAGCCATGGTGCGGCCAACCGCAAGGCCCGAGCCGTTCAGCGTGTGGACGTAACGCGTACCCTTGAAGTTCTCGGGGTCGCGATAACGGATGTTCGCACGACGCGCCTGGAAGTCAACGCAGTTCGAGCACGAAGAGATTTCTTTGTAGGTGCCGTAGGAAGGCAACCAAACCTCAAGGTCGTAAGTCTTTGCGGCCGAGAAGCCCAGGTCGCCGGTGCACAGGTTGATGACGCGATACGGCAGGCCAAGCTGCTGCAAGATGAACTCGGCGTCGTTGACCATAAGCTCAAGCTCGTTGTAGCTTTCCTCGGGCTTGGCGAACTTGACCATCTCGACCTTGTCGAACTGATGCACGCGGATCAGGCCACGCGTGTCGCGACCGGCGCTGCCAGCCTCTTCGCGGAAACACGGGGTGAAAGCGCAGTAATGAAGCGGCAGATCGGCGGCCTCAAGAACCTCGCCGGCATGCAGATTGGTAAGCTGAACCTCGGCGGTGGGGATCATGTACAGGCCCTCGCGGGTGTGGAACATGTCCTCCTCAAACTTGGGAAGCTGACCGGTGCCCGTCATGGTCTTCTCGTTGGCCATGGCCGGCAGCCACCACTCCTTGAAGCCGCGCGACGTATGCGTGTCGGCCATGAAGTTGATGAGGGCGCGCTCAAGACGAGCACCCTGACCAGCCAGAACGACAAAGCGGCTTGCAGCAAGCTTGCTGGCGCGCTCGGAATCGATAATGCCCAGGTCGGCGCCAAGATCCCAGTGCGGCTTCATCTCGAAGCCCTCGGCCTCGAAGTCGCGCGGGGTGCCCCAACGACGAACCTCGGGGTTGTCGTTCTCGTCCTCGCCGACGGGCGTGGTGTCGGACGGGATGTTCGGGATACGCAGCAGGATGTCGTTCAGCTTTTCGTCGATTGCCTCGCGCTCGGCAGTGGCGCGGGGAAGCTCGTCCTTGATCTCGGCAACGCGAGCCTTGGCGGCCTCAGCTTCCTCCGTCTTCTTCTGAGCAAGAAGCTGACCGATCTGCTTCGAGATAGTATTGCGCTCGGCCTGAAGGGCCTCTTCCTTCACGATCGCCTGACGACGCTCTTCGTCAAGGCTCGCGAAAGCCTCTTTGTCGAAGGAAGCGTGCTGACTCTCGGTAGCAGCGGCAACTTCCTCGAGATTCTCGCGAACATAGCGAAGGTCTAGCATGATGAGGCTCCTTTTTGGACCGGACGCCCGGTTTTGCCGCGTTGCGGCTTGACCCGACGACGATCCCTCTAGCTGATTAAACGATTGCAGATATGTTGTTGAAGTATAGCGCCTTGGATCGCGTCCCACCCGCAAAGTTGCGCTGAACGCACGAAAGCGGCAGACAGCATCAACCCGAGCGTTGCCAAGAATGGTAAGATGGGCGGCGGACATCAGAAGAACCATTGGCAATGCAACGATAAGGCGGGTCGCATGGACGCAGGCGCCATTTACCATTTCCTGTTCGAAACCTACACCGGCATCGGCATTCTTGTTGCCGCTGGCCTGGTCATCAGCTTGATCCTTTGCGTCATCATGGAACGCAAGACCCGCTCGGTTTACAAGGATCGTGGTCCCAAAACCGACGACGAGTGGTCGCTGTTCGACGGCGATGACGACGAGGAGGAAGAGGAGACGGCCCCCGCTAAGCCGAAGGCCAAGCCCACCCCTGTCGAGGAGAAGAAGCCCGAGATCAAGAAGGCAACCGTTCGTCGCGCCAAATAACCCACGAACGCGAAAACCGCGCTCGGCACCGCAACGCGACAACTGAGAAGAAAGACCGGCGTCGAGGGAGTCCCCAGACGCCGGTCTTTTTTTCGTTGCTGTTGGCTGTTGGATGCCGCTACTTCAGCAGGTCGCTGACCTTGCCAAGCAGCAGCTCGAAGGAAACGCCACGCTCCTGGAAGTTGGGCTGCTTCGCAGAGACGATCATCGCGTCGTGTGTGAAGTCGCCAGCGAAACGAACGGCCTCTTCAAGCGTGCGGCCGGCCATGATAGCTGCCAGCAAGCACGAAGCGTAAACGTCGCCGGTGCCGTGCAGCATGTACGGCAGGTACTCGTTCGAAAGCTCGTGGGTTTCGCAGTCAACACCACCGACGAAGTTGCGGATGACGTTTTCACCCTCGCGCTGAATGCCCTTCAGCACCACATGCTTAGCGCCCTTAGCGACCAGCGCGGCAACAATGCGATGGGCCTCTTCATCAGAGATGTCGGTGCCCGCCCAATCGTCGCCGATAGGCTCGCCCAAAATGATGGCTGCTTCGGTCAGATTCGGGGTAAGGATGTCGGCGCCAGCGGCAAGCTCGGCCATAGCGGCGCACAGCTCGGGCGTATAGGTGGGGTAAACCTTGCCGTGATCAGCCATAACAGGGTCAACCACGCGCAGCGCGTTGGGGTACATGGCGTACAGCTCACGAATCAGATCGACCTGCTCGGGCGCACCCAAGAAGCCGCTGTAAATGGCATCGATCTCTACGCCGATGCCCTTCCACGCGTCGATGTAGTCCTGCAGGATGTTCGTAGTGTCGTGCATGTAGAAGCCAGGGAACGCCGTGTGGCTGCTGAACAGGCCGGTCGGCACGGGGCAGACATCGCAGCCTGCCGCGGAAAGAACGGGGATCGCCACGCCAAGCGAGCACTTGCCGTAACCGCACAGGTCATGAACGGCCGCAACGCGCGGGATATAGTCGCCTTCGCGCTTGTACAGCGCGGGAAGATCGGTAGTCTGATCGGTCATCAGGTCCTTCTTTCATCGAATGCTTTCGCAGAAGTTATCTTAGCGGTAAGTATAGTCCGCATTGCGCCGATCGATGGGGAAAGTTTACAAGTCGAGAGCGGCACCCAACACCATTCCAGCAAACATCCAGCACCTACAAGCCAAAATAGTCTTGGGAATCCAACATGCTTTACTTGCGGAGGGCGACAACCACGAACAGCATAATCGCAGCAGAAATGGCAATGGGGACGATCAAGCCGGGCCCCGGAGCCACCATGCCAACCATGCCCGTCTCAAACCACGCTGCAGCGAATGCGCCCGCAACCAACAAGGCGGCCGCAAGCACCACGCCGAGCACAGCAAGAGGCTTGCTCCCCCTCGAATTGCACGCCGACTCTGCAACCACGGCGACCAACCAACTAACGACAGTGCACCAGGTAGCAGGTGCCGCAAGCATTGCCAGCAGGCGATGCGAGACATCGACCTGCGCGAAATTCCAGTAAAGGAGCGCCTCCCACCCCATCATGTTGCCGGTTCCGCAGGCGCCCAAAACCAGCGCCCACAGCGCCGCATATGCAAGCGTGATGAAAGCGTTGCGCGGGCGAAGGCACGTACCCGCTGCCAAAGGAAGGAACGCGTTGAAGCCAAAGGCGCCCACCACCGGCAGTGCCATAGCGACGTTAGGCTCGGCAATTCCCACGCGGCCGACGAAGAACCACCACGCAATGCTTGCCGCCAACAGAATGACGCCAACTAGCGGGCTGGCGCCCATCACGAACGTAAGGGAAACCGAGCAGAAACCCACCAGCGCCCCAACATGAGGGACGACCGCACCCAACACCGCAAACACCAAGAACATGACCAGCATGAACACCAGCGGCGACGAAGATGCGAAGATGCCGCTGCCCAGCTGGGTAAGCGAGGCCGTGGCGGCATAGGCGCCGCTGTCCCATCCTGCGAAGAACGGCAGATTCGCCAGCGCAAGAAAACCCAAAAATCCGCTGGTCAATGCGCCGAATACACGTGAAAGGATTTTCTGAACGGAAGGTGTGAGCCTGTCTTTCATGGGGACTTTCGGGGCGCGAGGCTTGCGCTGGCTTTGCCTTGCGCGCTGGTCCTGATCGACCTGCGACGCACGGGAACCGCGAGCCCCCGATCGCTCCTTCCTTTCTTCCTCGGAATTTTGGTTCTCTTGCTGCAAAAGCAGCGGATCCATCACGTCGGTTTCACCGTCATGGGCGGCACGGGCCGCATCAAGGGCGTCGGCGACGACGTATTTCAATTGAATGACGCCTTCTTCAGCATCTCCCAGGAATTTGTCAGCTTCCTCTTGGAAGTCAAACACAGTTTCGTATCGGTCTTCCTTGTTAGGAGCAAGCGCATAGAACAGGACGTCATCGATGCTTTCGTCCAAGCCGTCCCAGCAAAGCGAGGGAAGAACCAGCTCGGCGTCGGTTATCGCCTGATCGGCGTGAGCCAAGTCGGAGGCAGTAAACGGATTTGACCCCACAAGCATCTCGTAAGTAACAGAGGCAAGCGACCACTCGTCAGTGCGCACGTCAAGCTCTTCACGACGCATCTGCTCAAGCGGCATGTGGCCGATGGTTCCGCCGCCTGTGGTTCCCACACCCGAGGCGTCAACCAGCGTCGCAAGACCGAAGTCGGTTACTTTGACCTGGCCTTCCTTGTTGATAAGGATGTTGTCGGGCTTGATGTCAAGGTGAAGCACGCGATGCGCGTGGGCTTTCTTCAGAGCGCCCGCAACCGCGTCGAACACCGCCGTGATCATGTCGAGCGTCACGTAGTCAACGTAGTCGCGCAGCAATTTGGAAAGCGTGATGCCCTCGATATACTCCATCACCAAGTAGGCAGTTTGTCCGCGAACCTCCACGTCGTACACCGTAACGATATGAGGGTCGGACAGCATCGCGGCAGTGCGCGCCTCGTCCAAACCGGGAATATGGGCAAGCGCCTGAACGTCGGGGTCGTCGGCGGCATCTTCGGGAGCAGACAGCTCGTGCGTGATGGCGGCCGAACCGGCAACCGCATCGGCGCCGGGCAGCGCCGCGCGAAGAGCGTCGGTTTCGGTAAGGGGAATGGCCTTGATGGCGACCTTGCGCTGGATACGCGGGTCCTTCGCCACCATAACGGTGCCGTAGCCGCCCGCGCCGGCTTTGCCAAGCAGGCGATATCGGTCGAGTATGAGCTTGCCTTTGGCCATGCGGCCTGCCCCTTCGTTTAAGTTCGATCAGTGTGCGTTTCAGATAGGGCGAAACGCGGGTGGACCGGCATTGCATGCAGTTGCGTTGCGCGATGCAAGCCATCAGAACCAGCGCGTTCCCTGAAATGATATCGCAAATCAATCGACGCTCTGAACCTGCGAAATACGAGACCTTGCAAAAAGTATGCGCGATCAGAAAAATTTTCTTGCATGAATCAGGAAGCTGCGGTAACATACCAATTCGTTATCGTTAGATAGCACATGCGGGTGTGGCGGAATTGGCAGACGCGTACGGTTCAGGTCCGTATGGGGGCAACCCCATGAAGGTTCAAGTCCTTTCACCCGCACCACTGAATTTTAAAAGCCGCTCATCAGAGCGGCTTTTCTCTTTCTTGCCTATGCTTCCATTTCGTGAGCAGTTACCAAGTAGTAATGCCTGCCGTTCGCGCTGGTCTCCAACTTTGCCAAACCATACAGTGACTTGATCTTCAATTCGCGAACCCTCTTGTCGTCCTCAACGCACAGCGCCATCTCACACAATTCCAGTGCCCATTGCCACTTTCCTTCTGCTTGCGCCGTCTCGATCAGTTCTGTCACTTTCGAAACCCCGCCCAAGGCAGGAACGAGCTCCTCCGCGCGTTCCGACAGCGACAATGGATGTATGTCGGCAACCTGGCCATCGAACCAGCCAACATAGCCCTGGTAGATGGCACGCACCGACCACTCAACGCTGCCATAATGCTCGCCCAAGTAAGGGAGTGTAGCCAGATCGTCGGGCAGCTTAACTGCAGCAACCGTTTCATCCAAGCTGAAGCCCTTGTTCAGGCAGTCAAGCGTCTGCACGAGCACCGTCTCTATCGCAGCACGATAATTGCCCAGCACTTCCCTAACGTTTTCAGCACCGACAATCGGACGAGTGTGCCCCGGCAACAAGTACTCCGCATTGTACGTAAGCATCATGCCAAGCGAATTCACCCACGCGGCAACATCGCGGTAACTGCTGCCGCGCAGTGCGTACAGGTTGGGCCAGCAAGCGTAATAGTTATCGGCGCAGCAAAGGGCCTTTTCATCCTCAAGCCACACGAAAATCTGATCGTCGGTTTCACCGGGCGCACGCACCATCTTCAGCGCACGACCGTCGATCACGCACTCAACCTCATCTTGATCGTAAAGCGTGGTAATCGGCAGAGGGTCGTAGCGACGTCCGTCTTCGCGAATGCCAATGCCCTGCGTGATCAATTCATCATCGCTTAAGCTGAATCCGAACTGGTGCGCCGAACGAACGTTAAGCCCTTGCATGATCGTATTGCTGCGACCCAACGGCTTGTTGACCGGCGCGAACGCGATGACTTCCTTCACCGTGCCGCGGAACACGCCGCTACCGCCACGATGATCGGGATGAGAATGCGTGAAAATGATCGTCTTGACAGGCTTGTCCGTAAGCTCTGCAACCACTTCTTTCAGCTTCCGACCAGTATCAAGCGAATTCAATGAGTCAATCAGAATTACCGATTCGTCGGCAATGACGACAATTGAGCTGCTATGACCATATCCCAACACGTGATAAACGTTTTCCGAAACCTTCAACACCTGCTTGGGGAACTCCCTTTCGGCGTACTCCTTCAGTTTCGCCTCGCCATTGACGTCGAGCATGCTTGCCCCCCTTTTCCTCGCTGTCTCTTCTGTGGACAGTCTACGCGGATGAAGCTCCTCGACAAGAGGTGATTAATTAGTAACCGCCGTCAAACAGCAAAACGACCGCATCCCGAAGGGCACGGTCGCTGATTTGCTGATTGAAGAAAGGGCGGCCACGCGGCTCTCGCCAACTGAAACTCGTGGCCACGGCCTATAACCCCACAGCCTCCCTGTTCTTGCGCATGGTTTCGCGCTCGAGCTCTTGGCTACTGGGCGGCGTCCACGAAAGCGCATCGGCGCCTGCATCAATTGCGGCCTGCGCCGTCTCCTCGGTGGGGCCGGCTGTCGCAATGATCGGGATCTCGGGGAACGCCTCGCGCACCTTCACCACAACCTCGGCGGTCTTCCTGCCAGCGGCGACGTTGATGATTCGCGCGCCTGCGGCGATCTTCTGGGCAACCGTTTCATCGAACGTACCAACCGTGGCAACTATGGGGATGTCGATCATACGCGCCATGCTGCCGATAAGCTCGGGATCGGCTGACATGTTCGCGATGACGGCGCTTACGCCCTGCGACTCCGACTCCATTGCCAGAATCACCGAGCGCGGGCCCGACGTGGTGGCACCGGTAACACCCGCCAGCACCGGCCTGCCGGAAATCTGCAACAGCGCCTGCGTGATGGAAGGCTGGCAGGTGAACGGAGCCGCGGCCAAAACCGCATCGGCGTTGCTGTTGCGGATGATGTACAAGTCGGTCGAGAACACAAGCGTGCGAATGGTGTGACCAATCAGCTCTATACCGGGGCAGTTCCTTGCCGCCAGGGGCGCGCGCACCTCTGCTTTCAGCAACTGACCCTGAACCGACTTCGCCTCGAGTGCGGCAGAAAAGCCTTTTTCTTCAGCAAGGATCAGCTCGCTTTCGAAATCGCCAGCGAAGGTATCGCTCATAGAAGGTCACCGCCGTTCTTGGTCTCTTTCCTATCGTCATGGACGACGCTCGCATACAAATCGTATCCAGCATGAAGGCTTGAAGAAAGGCCGTTCGCAACCTTCGCGAACACCTCTTCGGCGCCACCGAACTGCCTATGAAGGTATTCCTTGCGCTCCTCGTGCTTGCGGTGCAAGTCCTCGATTTCCTCCATGCCGACGTTCGATTCAAGGTTGGCGATCATGCGGTCGACGTAGCCCCCCATTGTCTCAAGCTCTTCGTCGGTGAACCCTTCAAGTGGGTCGACGTCAGCCGAATCGTGAGCAGCCGCAGGATCATTCTGCTTAACCGCCTTGCCTTTCTCGGTTAAGAACACCTGCGAGATCGCATCGCCGTCGGAAACCGGGCGACGCTCGATGAACCCACCGTATTCCATCTTTGTCAAAAGATCGTTGAGCGAAGGGGCGCTCATGCCCAAGATTTGCGCGAGATCTTTGATGCCGATGCCGTCTTTTAGTTTCAGGCAAGCCAACACACGGCCCTGACCGCTGGACGGGTTGTCAACCGAACGCCCTGCTCGGCCGACTAAACCCCGATGCTTTCCCATCGCGAAAAAATGCAGCATGATGGCATGCTGGTATTTCTCTAAAAGTTCTTCCTTCTTATCCATAACCAAGCCTTTCTCGATTCCTGTCAGCCGCGGGCTTTGTGCACGGCATCCCCTTTTCAAGAACAGATTACGCTGTGCGCATCGAAAGCTTCAAGGGGCTTTTTCGCCACGCAAGCGAACCGTTTCCCTCGCGTTAGAAAGGGCCCGGAACCAGAAAGACGTAATCAGTTTTGAATAAGATCGATCAAATCTTGTTGGGAATGGACGTCAAGCTTGGTGTAAATATGTTTGACGTGAGACTTCACGGTGTTGCGCGAAATAACCAGCTGTTCCTGAATATACGTGCGATCGCGGCCACGCGCGAGCATCTTGAACACCTCGAGCTCACGAGCAGTCAAGCCGAATCGCTCAGCGATCTCGGCGCAACGATCATCAAACGTGGGCTTCGGGATTTCAACTGTCACATCCTGTGTGGGAACAACGCCCTCGACAACTTCCTCGAAACTGAACTTACGCAAACCGAACAGGGCATATGCAACAAACGCAAGCGCCAGCACCGCCGCGAACAAACTAAAGAGTTGAGAACCCTGACCCGAAAGATCATTTGCGAAAATGCCGATTGCCGCGCCAGCAATCGAGCCCAAGCCAGAAACGCCACGTCCCCATGCGAACGTGGCCACCGCAGCACGACTATTGCGCACGGCAACAGCGATAAGCGCCAACCACGCAACCATGTCGAAAAGCGTGTTACCCATAGACAACATGGCGACGCTAGCGCGTTTGGCAGTTGCGAAGGCAAGCGGCATGAACAAAAAGCCCGCCACCACCACCAACACCGAAATCTGGACAATGAAATCAAGCGAAGGCTTCGTCTTGCGCTTCGAGAACAAAACGATCGCAGCGACTATCGCCACGGGGATAATGCTGGCGAAAGAAGAGAGCGGCGCGCCTTCAACCTCGCCGAAGCGCAGCGAGCAACCGAACGCCACGCGGAACAGGAACAGGCACACGAAGAACTGACTGGCCAAAGGCAGGAACGAAGAAGGCTGCGTGACCGAGAAATCATTCGGCGCCTCACCCGCCTGCGTTTCTTCGAAAATCGAACTTGCATCATGCCACGACAAAGCCCACGCAAGAAGGGGGCATGCCAGGAAACCGATCATGCCGAACCAAATGGGGAGAAGCCAGCAAGCCGACCAAAGCACCGTTTGAACAAGGAACGACAAGGGGATCAGCAGCATGGCCGCCTTACTTCCCAACTTGGAAACAGCAATGCCCACCACAAGCGTGCACCATGCACGGCCAAGCGCAACGGCACCTGACGCCGCGACCAGCAACGCACCGTTCTGCAAACCCAGCGAAACAGGCAGCAGGGCTCCTCCGGCAATCAAGCAAGCAACGAAGAGGGCATTCAGCGCTCCCGCGCGCAACAAGGACGGCTTGAACGTGGCAACCACGCCGATAATAACAAGAGTGGCCGCATTCGAAAGAATGGAGATATCGCGGGCCGAACCGAATACATGATCGAACAGCGGGAACACCGAAACGTTCATGAACGACGTCGACGAGAGGACCAACGCAAGCGCCGCGAACAAACGCCAAAAAGCCAACGACGACGCCGGCGATTCCTCATCGAGACGATGTTTCTGCTCCCCCAGATCAACCATGGACCAATTGTAGCAAAACGCAGATTGAGGCCCGCGCACAAGCGCGAGCCTCAATAGGGAAAGGGAAAACGGCGAGAGAAAGGTAGTCTTGGCTGGCTGAGGGCCAAAGCATCGCGCCGTTAGAGTGATCGAAAGGCGTGCCCGGTTAACTTGCAACCGGGCGCAAAACAAGCAAGTTTACGCCTGACCAGTTGCGGCAAGCATACCGGCGCGACGACCGAAGGTCATGGAACGTCCGCATGCCAAACCGGTGAACAAGTTCGGATAGCTCACGCTGAAGAAGCTGCCCGAGCAGTCGCCGGCCATGTACAGGCCCTCGATCTCAGTACCGTCTTCGCGAACCGGGTGCATGTTCGTGTCAATGCGGATGCCGTCAAGCGTCGCCAAGAACCAAGCACCGGTGCGGATACCGTAATACGGCGGGGTCTTCAGAGGCATCATGCGATACGCCTCTTTGTTGTAGTCCTCGTCCTTACCGTTCTCGGCCATCTCGTTATAGCGGTTGAACGTCTCGACGAACGTGTCCACGGGGATGTTCAGTTTCTCTGCCAGCTCCTCGGGGGTGTCGGCCTTCTGCAGGTAGCCCTTCTCGAGCAACGGGTCGAAGAACATCTTCGGCATAAGGCTGATGTCCATGTTCGAAGGGGCGTCGTTGTCGAACGGGTACAAGCGGCAGCAGCCAACCTCGTTCATCTGCTTGACCTGCGCGACGTAGTCACTGTCGAAGATGTCGCAATAGGTATGACCGGGCTGCATGATGGTGGAATGCAGCATGTAGTCATAAGGGCCCGACTCGTTGCAGAAACGCTTACCGGCCAGATTGACCTTCATGAACGGCTGTTCGCCGAACCACCACCATTCGCCAACGATGCCATCGCCGGCCAGCTCGGTGGGCTTCACGCATGCGCGGTTGAACGTGCACGCAGCGCCCAAGGGGTCCATCTCGGCGCCGCACCAAAGAGCGGCCTTGATGCCGTCACCGGTTGGGTTGCCGCCCTTACCGGGAGCGGCGATGCGGATCTTTTGATTCCAAGGCTGGCGTGCCTGCATCATCTCAAGGTTGTTGCCGTAACCGCCGGTGGAAAGGATGACGCCCTTGCTGGCATTGATGCGGATGTAGTGTCGATCGTTCACGTCGCGGGCGATGACGCCGGTCACGCGACCACTGGCGTCCTGCTCGAGCTTGATAAGCTCGGTGTTCCAACGGAAATCGGCACCCTTTTCCTGGGCGTACTCCATAAGCGACACGCCGAAGTGGAAGTCCTTGTCTTCCTTGCCCTTGTCGGTTTTGTTCGGGCTGTGACCAGTTGCGTACGCCTTGTCGCGAGCTCCTTGGCCCTCGGTGCCGACGGAACCCTCGAAATCCATGCGCAGGCGGCCGTCGCGCTCGACGATCTCGGTCAGCCAGTCGATCATAGCGCCGGATTCGTCTGCCCACAGCTTCACCAAGTCGTAGCTCACGAAACCGTTAGCGTAGCGGACGATGTCCTCCATGGCTTCCATCTTATCGATCTTGAACTGAGGAAACTCCGCAAAAGAAGCCTTCTGGAGCTTCGAGTCGATGGAGCCGATGTCCTCACGAGGGCAAGAAACCTTCGATGTGCGGTCGACGCCCAGAACCTTCGCGCCGTTTTCAGCGGCGGAAATAACAGCAGGCAGGCCTGCGGTGCGGCATCCAACGACGAGAACCTCGTAATCAAGCGTTTCAAGGATCTCCTTCTCGGCAACCTCGGGAGCTTGGCCAAGCCAGCCGGGAACAGTAGGCAGCTCGCCTGCGGTCGTGCGAACCGGAGTATCGGCGGCGGGAACGGCATAGCCGTTGCCGCAACCGGTAAGAGCGCCCATGGCGGCAGCGCCGATGGCGGTGATGCCCGCGCCCTTCAGGAACGTGCGACGATCGAGTCCGTTACGCTGCATTCGGGGCCTCCCATCCCTCGGGCATGTTCAGGCTGTGGCACTGGTTGCACATAAGAACGCTGGTGCTGTGAGCTTTGTGGCAATCGCCGCAATCAAGAGCCAGATCCTGGTGGCTGCTGTGCGGGTTGTACTTCTGATCGTTGCCATCGAAGCCCCATGTGTTGGCGATGACGTCATCCATGTTGTGGCAACCGCTGCGAGCGCAGAATTCTTCGCTGGCGAAGTTCTTCCCGCTTGCAAGCACCTTGCCCGACTCATCCATGGGGAAATTATCGGTTGTCCACTTAATGGCTTCGGTCGCCTGCTCGTCGATATGCGCCTCGTGACAGCTCAGACAATTCTTGCCCTGCTCCCTATGAACAACGGCCAGCATGCCCTTGTCGTCGCTATTGAACGTCTCGACATAGTGATCCATGGGCACGTGGCATACAGCATTGCAGAAGCTGGGCTGCTCGTGCCAGATCCAGAACGCAGCAGCCAGAACGATAACGACGCCCACCACGCCAATGGTGATGGTACGACGGTTGTTCTTGCGCTTGCCCTGAGGAGCGTTGCCCGCAGTTACGCCAGCGGACGGTGCGACGCCGTCGGTTTTGGCGGATGCCTCGGACTGCGCAGGGGCGGTCTCGTTTTCAGCCATGATTCCTCTCCCTTCAATTAGAAAATCAGCTTTGACGATGACCGGACTATGCCTTTCACACGCGTGCGCGCCTAGTACCCCCGTGGGGTGATTTTGACATTTCCGCAGTTCAGACCCGCGCAAAAGAAAACCCGTCCTCGCAATGCGAGGACGGGTTTCTGGGCAGGCGGACGGGAGGTTCCTCCTGCCCTGGAAAGATAGCAAACAAATACTCGGGGAGGGTTTCTACTTGCAAGGAGAAAGCTTACTAGCCAAGCAGGCCGAAGACCAGCTGCGAGATCGCAACGCCCACAACAAGACCAATGACGATCATGATAGGGAGGATCTTCAAGGCTGCCTTGGTCATGGTCTGAGCGTCAGCCATCTCCTGAGTCATCGCGACGGCGGTAACCGGCGAAGCGGCAGGGGTTGCCAGAGCGAACTGAACCATGATCCACAGAAGGACGATGATCATCGTCGGGCTGATGCCAGCCTGGGTTGCGAAGTTAACCAGGAAGGGCATGACCATAACGCCGATGAGCATGTTGTTCGCAACGTTGGTGAGAACGACCGAGATGACAAGGGCGATGACGATGAAAACCCACGGAGACATACCCATGAATGGCATGAACAGCATAGCCATGGCGCTGGTGATGCCGGTATCCTGACCACCCAGATAGGTGGAGAAGACCATGATCAGACCCATCATGAAGACCTGGCCCCAGTTGCACATGGTGTACATCTCTTCGAGGCTGGCCAAGGGTCCACCGTTCTCGGACTTGATAATCGGGACGAACAGAGCAACAGAAAGGCAGCTGCCGAGCAGGCCGAACTTCTTCAGGAAGTCGGAAACCGGACCGAAGTTCAGGGAACTTGCAATAACAATAGCCAGGAAGGCAACAAACAAGATAAGAGCGATCTTCTGGTCGCGGCTGCACTTCGGGGTCTCGCACTCGTTGCAGTACTTGGCAACGGGAGCAGCGTCAACACGGAAGATGATCTTCATGATAAGAAAAACGTACACAGAGATCATTGCGACGCCCATGAGAATCATGAACACGATGTAGGGCACGAACTGCATGCTGAGGTTCGGGAACATGGTCATGAAGCTGTAGTAGAACGTAAGGCCGGTGCCCATGAACGGCAGCAGGATCTGACCAAGCATCAGGGAGAAAGCGCAGCCAAGGTACCAGAACACGGCAAGCTTGTCATTATGCTTAACACCGCATGCTTTCAGGATGCTGGTGATGAAGGCGCCGAAGACGACCATCATGATGATGGGGTTGAACGCACCGAACGGCCAAGCAATGAGCATAACCAACCAGATGGTGAACCAAGGCTTGCCCTGCATGGCTTTGTTACCCAGAAGCAAGGTGACCAGCCAGTCGAAAGCGCCAGTTTTCATGGCAACGCCAACAACACCCATGCAAAGGATCAAGCCAAGAACAGGCAGCGATCCGAAGCAGGTTGCTGCGACCTTCTCCATGCCGATGGAGGTAAGGCCCATGCCGAACAGGCCCATAAGGCTGGGCCAGAGCATATCAATGGTGATCCAACCGTAGACTGCACCAATGAAGCAGCCCAAGATGGCCATGCCGAGCGGGGTGATGCCCGCAAAGCCTGGCACAAAACGGAAGAACAGACAGAATGCCGCGACGATGATGTAATGAATCAGCGCGGGCGATTTTTTAGTTGCATCCATGCTATTGAATCCATTCGATCGGAGCAAAAGAGCACACTAATCTAAACAGTGCGTTGTTTCGCTCTGTTTCAACAGAATATGAAACGGTGAATTGAAGTCGGAACCCCAGGTGAAGCGCCTTTCTAGACGCTTCACCTGTTTGTTCCTAGATAAAGCCCTTGGGCAACGCGGCCCGCTTGTTCCTACGAACTCGCGTCCGCTACCTAACTCTATTGGCTCACCCACCGAGAGCGGCGACGTTATTTAGACGCGCTCGGTGAAGATGTCGTATGCGGGCGAACCCTCGCACTGAGCCGGGAAGTCGACGCCAAGAAGGACGGCGGCCGTAGGAGCCAGGTCGACCTCGCGGATATACATGTCGGTACGATAGCCTTCCTTGATGCCGGGGCCGGCAACGCAGAAGATGGGGCCGAGCGAGGTATCGTTATGACCGGTAGCAGTGGACAAACCGGCACCATGGTCCTCGGCGTAGTTCTCGTTGACGAAGAACACGATATCAGAGCCCATCGGGCCACCCAAACCGAACAGAACGGCTTCCTTGTTGTGGACAGCCAGGTCGAAGATGCGATGGCCCGTCTTGGGGTGCTTATAGCCGTACAGATCGGTGATGATCTGCTCCTCGAGCTCGTACTTGTCGGCGGGATCGACGATACCGTGCGGGTCGCGGCCCTTGACGTTGATGTAGATCGAATTGGAGCGGGTCATGATTGCCTTGGTCTTGGTCCAGTCGACCTCGGGCAGCTCCTTGCCGTTCTCGTCGGTCTTAAGGACGGTGTAGCCCATCTTGTGCAGCGGCTCCAACGAAACGCCGGTGTTGTCGCCCATGGCCACAGCTTCAACCTCGCAGGAAATGAGTGCATGGTCGGAGAAGATAGCCAGCGTCCAGCCCTCGTCGATGAGGTGCATGAAGCTTCCCAGATAGTCGTCGGTGACCTTGTAGGTGGCCTCGGCGAACTTGCGAACCTCAGACTCGTCGTAACGAGAGGTCTCGCGGTTCTTCATGTACTTCATGTAGTTGTGGCTCTGCAGGTCGATGTTGTGGAAGTGGCTGAAGACGACCTCGGTGCCCTTTTCCTCGATGAAGTAATGGATGACGTTGGACTGCCACTCGGCGGCCTTGATCCACTGCTCGTTGTTGCACTTCAGGATGAGGTCGGCGTCGTTGCCGCACATCTGGCTGGTGGGCTGCGGAGGACCGAAGCGCTTGACGATCTCAGCGAAGTTCTCCTTGGGGAAGAACACGGAGTCGTCGGTGCAGCTCATGCCGCGGGAAGCCCAAATACGAACGTAGTTGCCATCCTCGCCGATCTTGAGCAGGCGCATGTTGCGGTAAACGGGCTCTGGGCCTTCCTTGGAAGGAACCTCGTCGTAGACGCCAACCAAGCCAGCATCCTCGGTCAGAACGGTGACGGGCTCGGCCGTCTGCTTGTCCTTGTAGATGGCAACGGTGTCGTATGCGCCGGACTCACCCTTGGTGATAAGGCCGAAGCGCTGAACCTTGCCATAGAAGGTGATGATCAGGAATTCCTTGGCGTCGGCCGGAACATCGAAGCCCCAGTCGTGCGCAGGCCACACGGGCGAGAAGGAAACGCCGGTCGGGAAGTCGGCGACGTTCCACATAAGGCCCTTGCCCTCTTCGTAGAGGACGTTGTCAACAACGAACGAAGAATCAGGCTTGTAGCCGGGAACGTCGATGAACTCCTTGTACCACTTCTGGTAACCCTTCAGGCGCTCCTTGGCCTCGGGGGTGACGCCACCGGAGGACATGGGCATGCCATCGTGTACGGGCGGGTACAGGAACTTCAGGGGCTCGTCGCCCTCAAGCTCTGAGGTAAGGGTTGCCATGGGCAGGTAGTTGGGCTTGGGGCACTTAGTGCTGGCGACGTAGACCATATCGAGGTCGCGGACGCTGGACCATGCACAGCAAGCTCCGGGCGAAGAACCGTCGATGACGGTGAGGTTCTCGGAATCGGTGGTCGGAGGGAACGAGCCGCCGGGCCAATGCATGACCAGCGTCTTCTTGCCCTCTTCAGCGGTGACGTTCCACAGCGGCTCGGCCTTCAGGAAGCGCGAGCTGAATGCGCCGATGGTGACGTCCTTGTCGTTTTCGGCAGACAGGTTGTAGTCCATGATGCCGTGCGTCATGGGGTATGCGCCCGTGGCAAGCGTTGCCCACATCGGCGGCGTGATGGTGGGGTTGGCACCCAGCATGCGAAGATCCTCGCGGCAGGCGCCCTTCTCCATCAGCTTCTTCAAGTTGGGCATCTTGCCCTCATCGACCAGGACGCGCGCAAAACGCGGATCCATGCCGTCGATGCCCAGAAGCAGCATCTTGTCTGTCAGGCCTTTCGATCGAAGCATATTTCCCTCCCTTTTCTCCCTCGATGTTTCGTACGCCTTTTGCATACGATTAAACATCGATTACATACTTTCGTACGATGATTTCATCATACTCGCCTCTTGAACAAAGGTGGTGAAGATGCCCATAAGAGTTTCCTATATCTGAACGTTTGATTGGTTTCGTGCGCTTTGTGCGTACGTTTCTGCTAGAATCAATCGCGCATCAACCAAACGTCATACACCGCCTGCTCTTCATCCCAACGGTGTTTGGCAGAAATCAAACAAGGTCGAAACCATGTCGGAATCGCTCGGTCTTACCGTTCAACAACTTCGCTACTTCCTTGCCATCGAATCGGCGGGTTCTATTTCCGAAGCCGCACGTCAGCTCGATGTTTCGAAGGGAACGCTTGCGCGCGTTCTCTCCCAAGCCGAAGAGAAGCTTGGCTTCCCCCTGTTCGAAGGCAGCAGAAAAGGCGCCCGTGCAACGTCGGACGGCGGACGTTTCTTGGAATTCGCTCGTAAGGTAGTCTTTGCCATGGACCAGCTTGACGAAGCCTTTGCCGATCATCCCGACGAATCCGAATCGTTACGCATCTCTACCGTCCCCGTCGGCGTTGGCTTCCAAGCAATCAAGGCAACCGCAGCGGCTTCGCCTGAAAGCAACGACTTGTTCTTCCTCGGCATCGAAAATGCGCCGCAGATCATCGAAGACGTCGCCGAGGGTCGCAAGGACATCGGTATCCTTCAGCTTTCTCATACCAACCGCAGCGCCCTGACCGAGATCATTGCCATAAACGATCTCGAGTTCCACCCTATCCTTGAAACCAAAACCTACGCGTTCGCTTCTAAAGGCTCACCGCTGGCAAGCCGCAGTTCGGTCACCATGTCGCAACTGGCGCTGTACCCGACGTTCGACCTGGAACACTACATCTATTTCCGCATGAAACAGCATCAGGATATCCGCATCGCATCATCTGACCTTGACGACAATTCAGATGCCTTGTTCAATCGATTCTTCGCCCCCATGCAGGAAGCCGTTGCCGACTTCGCAAGCGGTTCGGGCTGTTTCACCTACTGCGCCCCCATGCGCGAGGCCGGCGAAAAAGTGCCGATGGACGATTCCATCTCCATCCCTATCTCTGACGCAGAGCCGAACATAATCGGCTATGTGGTGAAGAAGGGCGCCGAACAATCAGACCTCACCCGGCGCTACATCATCCAGCTTGAATCGCTGGTGTAAGCTTTCCGCCCAACACCAGGCCTGAATCACTCGCGTAAACTCACCGCTCTACACGCAGGCCCGTATTGTCCACGCAACCAATACCTATAAACAGAAAAGCCTCAGGCAGCTGAATTTGAACTGCCTGAGGCTTTAAATTGAACAGTGCGCCAAAGCACGCCCTTGCTTCTAGATCTCGAACGACTCCAGATCATTGGGGACACGCAGCGTGCCAGTGAAGTAATGAGAGCCCTCTTCCATATACAGACGCTGACGATCGGCGCCGTGGCTTTCCTCAGTGTGGTACAGAACCAAGTTCTGCACGCCTGCAGCCTCCGCAAGTTCGCACGCCGTTTTCACCGTGCTGTGGCCGATCTGATACGGATGGTAAATGGCCTCCTCGGCATCAAGGCAGAACGCCTCGTGGAATGCCAGGAAGCTGCCCTGCAGGTAGGGCTCGCCCGCAGGATGGCATGTCTCGTCGCCGAACATCGAGATCTTGCGACCATCCTCAAGCACCATCTGGAAACCGAACTGGCGAACCTTGCTTTCAGGACCCAAGTCGAAGAACGTCACCGGATGGCCGATGATCTCGGCAGTGTCGCCGTCTTCCACGGGAACGAACTTCAGCTTGTCGCCGATGAAGCATGCCTGGCGTTTATCCAGAACCGTTTTGCAGAGATCCTCCATCAGCTTGGAAAGCTCGGGATGCGAGTAAATGCGCGCTTCGCCCTCGTATGAACCGCGCCACATCTCACTGGTAATGGCGCGAACCACCCAAAGAATTCCCGTCATGTGGTCGATGTGATGATGGCTGACGAACACGTCGTGGATCTGCGAAGGCTTGATGCCCGCGCGCTTCAGATTGCGAAGAATGGTGTTGCCGCCACCGCCATCGGCCAGAAAAACCGGAGGCAGCTGTCCTTCGGGCGCGTTTGCCGCGGCGGGCTCCGTGGTGTTCTGCATGGTAAAGCACGTGTTATAGTTCTCGGTCACCATTGCGTGGCCGGTTCCCATCATGGTTATCTTCATGTGACCCTCCCATTTCGAAACGCGCGGCAGCGCTTCGTTTAGTATGCCAAAGCCTCGCAATGGTCCAGCGCGCAGGCAACCTTGCGGGCTGCAGCGGTGATGTTGAGGTCGTCGACGTTCACGACGATGTCAGCGTACTTCTCGTACAGCGGCTTACGCTCGTCGTACAGCTCGCGCAAGCTCATGCCCATGCCGCCCTTCAGGACGACACCGCGCTCCTGCAGGTCGCCCAAACGACCCTTCAACGAGTCGTAAGAAATCTCAAGGTAAACAATGACGCCGATATCGGAGAGATGCTTCATTGCCTCATCCGAATAAATAGCGCTGCCGCCGGTTGCGATAACGGTTTCCTCGGCTTCAAGATCGGACAAAATCTCGTTCTCAACCTGAATGAAACCGTCGGGACCCATCGCGTCGATGATGGTCTGCAGGGTTTTGTCCATCTGCTCCTGAATAACCAGGTCGGCATCGACGAATTTCAGGGCCATGATCTTGGCCAGAACGATGCCCAACGTGGACTTGCCCGCACCGGGCATTCCGATAAGAACGACGTTGCTCTTCTCTTCGGCCATATGGCTCTCCTTATTCGGTGGTTCTTTAATCAGCTGAAACAGCAGCTCCGTCCATTCTAAGCCCCGTGGCGTAAAAGCCACCAGCTTGAAACGGCATTTTATCGTTTGGACTTATTCTTTTTGAAGCGACCGGGCATATCGCGAAGTGCAGCAGCGATTCGGCTTTGCCTGCGATGAGCAAGCTTGAAGAACGACGGGATCGCACGCTCGACGGCATCCGCAACCGCGTCGGGGTTGCAAGATCCATCACAGTTCACGCTTAAACCCAACACGCTTGCATCAAGAATCTCTCGCTGATCAAACTCGTCCTTCTCAACAAGCGCATCGGCGTACGCATTGAAAAGCGCAAGGTCGTCAACGGTCTTCTGCGTGAAGCGCTTAGTCTCGGCAGAAGCGACGAATACGGCAAAGGACGCGACAACAAGCAGCGCTGCGGCAAGGATGCAGGTGGTAGCCACAAGTGCGACAAGCGCAAGGAAAACGAGCGCGACGCCGAAGCGGCGAAGGCGCTTGCCCCAAGCAGCGCCAGAAAGGTCGACGAACTCTTGAGCGTTGAAATCGCGCAAGACAGCGGCTTCCCACATGCGAACAGCCTCAAGGAACGCAGGGTCATCAATTGCGGCATGAGCTGCAAGCGGCAAGACAACATCGCCTTGGGCGTTGGCAACCGCATCGAAGATGGCCATAGCCGCCTGATCGGCTTCGTCATCAAGGTGGTCGAATGAAGCGCGGCTGATCTTGATAGAGTCCTTATCGGCAGCTTCGCCTTCTGCTGCAGCACCTTGCGCCGCAGCACTCGAAACCCTCAGAACCCCGCGATCGCACAAGCTCATAATGGTCAGAGCGAACTCCCGATCGGTTTGCCTGCCGCCTTCCCTCAGACGAACGGCAACCGCAGGATGCATTCCGCGCAGCAAATCACGACCACGTGAAACCGATTCTTCGGCACTGGCATCGACCAGGGATTGCGGCTCGTTCCTGAATCGCAAGCACGCAGCAAGGGATGCGAACAGCGCGAGCAGGGCAACGGCGACCAAAACGATGCTGACGCGGTCGTCGGTGATGGCGCCGTAGCGGAATCGATCCTGCCAGCCCTCTTCGTTGTTAAGGATCCAATTCAGATGCATCTCGTCGCGATGCAGGCGCGAATCGCTTCCCGAAATATTCCTAAGCCAGTTCGACGGAAACACGACGTGAGCTTCGGCATACTGCCCCGCCTTCACGAACTCATCCGTGTACACTACCGCCGCGCCTTGATTCTCGAACGTTCCGTTTTCAGGGCCGTGGCCCCATGCGTAAACGTTCTTCCCCGGCATCGCCTGAACCGACTCAAGCACAGGAAGCGTGATGGTGAAAGTCACGTCGTGCGAGTCGGCTTGGAACGAATCGCCAACGTACTTGATACTGACGTCGGCCACATCCTTATAAGCCAGAGCGCCGTTGACTACGGAGTAGTCGAACTCGACGACGATATTGTCGCCGGCATGCGCGGGGAAGTACATATGCGTGATGTGCTTGGTCATGTCGTACGCATACGAGCCAGATTGGGTTAGCTCGGCAAGCTTGTCAGACGGCATAGTGCGTCGCCATTCCGACTGAAATGCCACAGGCGAAAGACGCTGCCAGTCGCCCACGACGTTTCCCAGTTCGTCGACGGGGGCAATACGGACGTCGTTGATGACCAGCTGCTGGTTTTTCTGCAGGCCGTGGTACTCCTGCTGATACTGATCGCAGTCGCCCGAAAACGAAAGAACGCGATGCTCAACCACGCGCACACTGGCGTCGGTTTGCACCTGAGCATTGATGCTGGCATGGGAGTACTCGTACGGCGCGGCATAGGCGCGTTCGACCGAGATCGGAATCAACGAGAAGGCGAAGGACACCAAAAGCGCCACCAGAACGGCGGCGAGCGCAGGTATGAAAGCCACGCGCGTTGCGCGACTTGCCCCTGCTGATGACCTTTGTGAGAACTGCCCCGTCATTGCCTGCTTCCCTAAACGAAAATCAGCTCCCCATTATAACCCGTTTGGCATCGGCTCACATCGCCTGTCGCTAACGCGCGCGCCCACCGTAAGCAAGGTCGCGCATACGACTCATATCGCCGCAACTAACGTTGCGCACGCGATACCTCGCCTGCCACCGCTTTCAGAGCAAAAGAAAAGCGCCCGCGAAACGCGAGCGCTGTTAAATGCTGGCGGAGAAGTAGGGATTCGAACCCTAGATGCCCTTTTGGGGCATACTCACTTAGCAGGCGAGCACCTTCGGCCTCTCGGTCACTTCTCCAAAGCAGGTAGATATGTTACCTGACTTCTTAATATCGCGCAATCGGAACTTTGTCGAAACAAGTTAATCGCACAAGGTCGCACACATATTCCGCGATCATTTCCGCCACGGGAACTTGATGTTCGAGAAGATGACGTTCAGCGGCCACGGCAAGTTGGGAATAACATGAGCGCGCGGATTGGACACCTCGAACTTATAGTTGGGGTGGTTCTTCTTGAAACGCCACTTGCACACCAGGGTGATAAGCAAGCCGATGATCGCCGTGGCCATAAAGGTGCCCCACAACTCGGCCACGCCTATGTTGGATTCGGCAAGTGCGTACACGGTAAGCAAGCCGAACAGCACCGACTGAATGCCCATCAACCACGTGAACAGCTTGATCAGCACTTCTTTCGCTCTATTCGGCGATGAGCGGTACGTCACGACCAGGTACACGATGCCGGCAAGAACTGCCAACACCGCCAACAGGGGGATCATTCTGGAAAGACGGGCAAGAACAGCCATGACCAAACCTCCGATTTGGCGTTAGGAAATCACAGCCGCGCGAATGGAACCAAGCGACGTGGATCGCGACCACCAACCGCGCTTCTGAGCCTCGGCAACGATGCGCGCCGCATGGGCAAGCGAATCGCACAACGCGAACGTGCACGAGCCGCTGCCGCAAAGAAGAACGTCGCCCGCATTGGCAATGCCATCTTGATCGGCCAGCCAAGAATGGATCTCGGCAAGCTCGGGCATAAGGGCCTCTGAAGCCGTGGCAAGGTTGTTGAACAACGCAAGATCGCCTGCGGCGCTCGCAGCCGAAGCGGCATCGATCACGCCGCCGTCAACCGGCTGGCAGATCTCATCGAACGTGCCATACGCCTGAGACGTGGATACACCACCCTGCGGCTTAACCAAAACGATGCTGCTCTTTGCGGGGGCAATGGAGTGAACGAAGCGCTCGCCAACGCCGTCATAGAAGCCGCAGCCGCCGCGCAAGAAGAAAGCAACGTCGGCGCCAAGACCTTGGGCCACCAGTTCCACGTCCACACCGTAAGGGTCGAGGCCCCACATGATAGCGGCACCCACGATTGCCGCCGCAGCGTCAGACGAACCGCCGCCAAGGCCAGCCTGGAACGGGATATTCTTCACAATGCGAACGGTCAGCTGCTCATCGGCGGCGTAGCCAACATGCTGAGCCAGCGCACGAACCGCCTTCGTTGCAAGATTCTGCTCGGAGTCAATTTCAGGAACCTGAAGACCGGCGCAGCCCTCAAGCGTGGATACAACTTGCAAGCCCGAACCCGGAGCGATGGGCTCGCGACGCAAGTAAACCATGTCATGCAGGTTGAGCGCATGCATGACGCTGGTTGCCTCGTGGTAGCCGTCTTCGCGGCGAGCGCCGATCCCCAGGACAAGATTGACCTTGGCGGGCGCGACCACCTTCAGCCAACCAGGCCGATCAACCGAATCAAGCTTCTGCGTGGCGATTGCCGTGGCAGTCATATCGATCTCGTTCACCATTGTTGCGTTGGGCAACGTCGTTTCGTTAGCCATTGCGTTTCCTTTTCTTCTTGAAGAAGGAGCGCAATTCGTTCGCGCATTCCTCCTGCAGAACGCCGGCAACCACTTCGAAGTTATGGTTAAGGCGCTCATCGTTGTTGATGGAGTACAGCGACCCCAAAGCTCCTGCCTTCGGGTCGGGGGCACCGTACACGCACCGGTCGATGCGGGCCTGATGCATAAGACCCGAGCACATAATGCAGGGCTCGAGCGTGACATATACCGTGCAACCGGTAAGGCGCCAAGCATCCAGCTCTTTGGAGGCTTTTAGCATGGCGATAAACTCGGCATGACCCGATGGATCCTTGTCGGTTTCGCGACGATTGCAGGCTTGAGCGATGACTTTGGGCCGATCAAGAACATGCCGCCTGGTTGCATGGTCGATTGGGTCGTACACAACCACAGCGCCAATGGGAACTTCGCCCATTTCAGCAGCTTTGCGCGCTTGATCAAGCGCCATCCTCATGTAGTCTTCATCGGTCATGCTGCCATTATATGGTATCCTTTGGCTAAGTTTGGGCAACGTCTTCGATACAGACACGCCCAGCGACATACACGGAGGAATGGCCGAGTGGTTGAAGGCGGCAGTCTTGAAAACTGTTGAGCCGCAAGGTTCCGTGGGTTCGAATCCTACTTCCTCCGCCAGAACGCAACAGCGGGCCGGGGCATAAGCCTCGACCCGCTTTATTTTTGCCTTGGAATACCTCTTGCAATAAAAAGAATGGACCAGGGGGATCCCAGTCCATTCTTTGTAAGGATCTCTGTCTTTAACAGGCAGCGATTAGTTGTTGAAGCGACGGCGGATCAGCGCAGCAGCGGCAGCCAGAAGGCCTGCGATGCCAGCGACACCGGCGACACCAGCGGCGTTGGTTGCGTCACCGGTCTGAGGAATAGCAGCGGCCTCAGCCTCGGCTGCAGGCTCCTCAGCTGCAGGAGCGTCCTCCTCGGTGGTCTCCTGCTTGGGCTCGTCCTTCTTCTCGGTCTCAGCAGGTGCCTCTGCCTTGTCCTCGGTGTAGAAGGCATAGTAGGTTACAACGCCGTCCTCATCCTCGTCAGCAACGACCTTGCTGAAATCAACAGGGGTGAACTTAGCGTTACCCTGCTCATCGGTCAAAGTAGAGGACCAACCCTCGAAGCTCCAGCCCTTGTAAGAAGGATCCTTGGGCTGAGCAACAGCCTCGCCCTCGTTGATCTCAACGGTAGACTCGGTCTTATTGAAGTTGTCAACGAACTTAACGGTGATCTTCTTCTCGGCCGGGGTCACAACCTTGGTCCACTGAGCGTACATGACGGCATCGCGATCAAGAGGCTTGGAGAAATCG
>ERZ1034917.76-NODE-76-length-90987-cov-14.685281_pt1 | contig 90987 bp, 84 predicted proteins | sample MGYA00520605_ERZ1034917 | MGnify/ENA primary metagenome ERZ1034917 (study PRJEB33766, sample SAMN09781784) | gut metagenome | biome: gut microbiome | host: Homo sapiens | place: Madagascar | study: EMG produced TPA metagenomics assembly of the PRJNA485056 data set... | reverse complement strand
CATAGGTATTGGTGTAAACGGAACTCGCAACCACTAGGGATGCTACCATAAACTCCTTATTTTTTGTAACTTATTTTTAAACTAATGGAATCTACTTTTTGGTTTCAAACAAATTAGGTTTTACAAGCGTGAGCGCTTTGAATTTGTAACCACATTAATTTGGAACTCATAGACTATTAGTATGATAAATTAAAGTTCGTTGTAAGGAGGAAAAAATTCATGGATAGCGAACAAAAATTAAGCAACGTTACGGAGTTATACATTCGGAAATACAATCAAATACTCGACACCTTGATAAGTGAAACATCTCGTGCACCATTATCACGCAGTATATCAAGTAACTTTATTACTCAAATAACCTTTCTCCAGCAGGCATCTATAGAAATGTCTAAAAATATTCTAAAGTACACAATTTGTATTCCACTTCAAAATATCGCACTAAACATCATAAAAGAACAAACTCGAAATATAAGTACTTTAAAAAACATAACGGCTGATTGCAGAAGGTATGAAAATAGGTCTCGCGAGATAATGTATTATCAAAAAAATTTCAATCAAATATTCCGAAATATGATTTCAAAATCTAGAAACTTAACCGTGGTTAATAGTGTTGACCAAAATTTTGTTTCAGAAATAATTCTTCATTACGAGTGCGAGATTAAGATGTTTGAAAATCTATTAAGGTTTAAAATTAATCCTGAATTACGTAAGATTTCTCAACACCTGGTGGTATTTCACAAAAATCGGATAAAGGAAATTAACAGTTGCTTGTGAACCTTGAACTAATTATAACGGATTTTAATAAATTAAAAAATTTGTAGTCAAATAAATTGGTAGTGGAGGAATTTTTAATGTCAAAGTTTTCGAAATTTATATCAGCAGTTTTTTTATCATTATTTTTGATTTGCGGAAGTTTCTCTATAATTCATGCTGGGAATTATCCTTCTAAAGATGTTTCTCCATCGAGATTGGAGCCTGAACACTTAGCCCTAGTTTTATTTTACATACCTCATTCACCAAAAGACTTAAACTTAGAAGTTTTACATAACTTTGAAAGGGTTAGCAAAAATACTTCAGCATCAATGAAAAAGGTAGAAAAATTTGATATCATCCCTTATGGAGAGATGCCAATTAGTGAGCCTATACATGCAAAAGATTATGAAACCCTAATAAGGAAATTAGTTAAAATCTATCCCAATCTCCAAACTATTGTATGCTCAAGAGAGCAGCTAGTGCATTTTGGCTATTTTGGAAATTTAATTCACGTGCTGCAGGAAAATGGTATCCAAAATATTGAGGTAAGAGATTCTCAAATGGAGTTAAGTTTTTCAAAACAATTAGTAAGAAATTTAGAACGATGCGCGAGCTCGAATTTAAGTGGTATAACTATTGTATCCCACGAAAAAGGGATATGGTTTTTGGAGTACCCTGTTGCAACAGTTCAATTTTTTAAAGATATACTGAATTATTTGAAAGACAGTAATGTTTCAGTAGAAGGATGTGCATACTGTTATTTCCAGGGAGTAAAAATGACGTTCCTAACTGACATAAATAGGTTTTTCCCTAATCTGCAGATATTCGAGTTTAATGAAAATAATATAGAGTTTCTTGAAAATAGTATAAAACAATCTTTTAAAAATAAGAAAAATAGACCCTTTTGTTTAATAGCTTTAAAATACACTCGTGCTTTTAAATAGCATGTAAGTCATCTTTTTAAGCTAATTCCAATTTTGTAATTAAATTTAGTGTAAGTATCAAAGATCTTATAGAAAACCGAAACTGTGAAAATACATTAATAAATCAAATCTTAGTTTATAATTTATTGACATCAAAAAGTTTGAAATATATTTTTTTATGTGATTTAATATAAATTAGCATTAGAAGGCGAAAATGGTCAGTAAATTTTTAGAGGTAAAGGGGAAATTTATTTGTTTAATTTGCTTTTGGTTTGCGGGGGACCATCTTTGGAAAGAGGTATCTCGCTCAATTCTGTGAGATCTTTTTACGATAACGTAGGTAGTTCAAAAGAGGTTGACATAAAAGTTATATTCATTGATATAAACTTAGACAAATACTTTGTGGACAAAACTTTTCTTTATTCAAATACCACCAGTGATTTCGATTTTAAACTAACCACTGAAAGTAAAAAACTAACAGACAATGAATTCTTAAGTGCACTTAAAGAAGCGGACTTAGTTGTACCGGTGATTCATGGTGTTTACGGGGAAGACGGGACAATTCAAAAAATTTTTGAGGAAAATAATATTCCTTTTGTGGCATCTGGTTCAGAGGCCTGTGAGAAGATGTACAACAAAGCGAATGCTGAAAACTTGATTCTTCAGAAGTATGGGTTTAAGTCTATACCGAAGTTAATTTTAAATGAGCACGAAAACCAACTTGAGAGCAAAATTAATGAATTTTATTCTGTTAATAAGCTCACAAAAACTGTTATCAAACCGATAAAGGGTGGATCTTCATTCGGAGTGGTTTGCGCAGGAGACGCGGAGGATTGCCTGAGCAAGTGCCGCTTGCAGCTTGAGACTTATGGTGAAGTTCTAATAGAGGCTTTTTGTGAGGGTAGGGAATTTACAGTTTCAATTTTACAAAATCCCGAGGGCAAACCCGTAGCATTGATTCCAACTGAAATAGAAGTTAAAGGTCAAAGCGAAGTTTTATCAAGAGATGTGGTTCAGGAAAATCACAAGAAGGCTTCTGATGAAAACTGTTTCTTTACGACTCGTCGCAAGTATCTTCCAACCAATGAAACTCATTACTATAACCCTCCAAGGTTTTCTAGAGAATTAATTCAAAAAATTCGCGGAGAGTCTGAGCAACTGTTTAAACTTATTGGCGCAAAAGATTTCGTTCGGATTGATGGTTGGATTCTTAAAGACGGTGATGTTTATTTTTCAGACTTCAATCCCATTTCAGGTATGGAACAAAACAGCTTTTTATTCCAACAGGGGGCTAAGGTTGGGTTTACGCATAAAAGTATTTTGAATTACATACTTTCAAGTTCAGCTAAACGCCAAGGTTTGAAGTTGCCTGATGATTTAAGTAAGGAAAAATCTCAGAAGAAACGTGTTAACATACTTCTTGGAGGAATAACCTCGGAGCGTCAAATTTCTTTGATGAGCGGCTCGAATGTTTGGCTTAAGCTTTTGAATTCCAATTTATATGAACCGCATCCGTATCTGCTAACGGCTCAAGATAATGAATTTAAAGTTTTACCGCTTTCATACGACATTATTTTAAATCACACTGTAGAAGAAATAATCTATCAAGACAAAACCCGTAAAGAACTTAAAAATGAAAAAAGTTTAGTGCAAATCGTGAGAGAGGAATTGGGCCTTGACTTAAATTCTACTCCTGATTACGTTACACTGGCTGAATTCATTAAAGATTCTAAGAATCAAAATGCTTATGTATTTTTGGGTCTCCATGGAGGATTTGGAGAAAATGGAAGTATCCAAAAAATCCTGGAGGATAATGAACTTTTGTTTAACGGTTCAGGCTCAGCTGCTTCGAAGTTGTGTATGGATAAATACAAAACCGGAGAAGTGGTAGACTCTTTGCAGTTACCTAATTTTAGAACTGCTCGTAAGTTGACTTTCTCTGTAAGGGAGCTTATTGAAAGCATTCAAAGAGAAGATGTAAAAGTATATTGGCAGAATTTGGTTAATACTTTGAAATGCGATAGAATTGTTGTTAAACCCAGGCAGGACGGCTGCTCTACAGGAGTTGTGATTCTAACAGACGAACAGGAACTAAAAAAATATCTGGACTTTTTCATAAACAAAATAGATACTGCTCCAGAAGGCACTTTTAAAATGCATAGCGGTCCGGTGACGCTTGGAGTTCATAATACGCACCTCATATTTGAGGAGTACATAGAAGTAGATAAGATTTCAATTTCAAATGGTAAACTTGTTTATTCTAAACCCGTAGGATGGGTAGAACTAACAATCGGAGTTCTTGAAAAAAAGGGAGTTTATCATGCACTTAACCCTAGTATCACTATAGCAGACTCCGGTGTGCTTAGTTTAGAGGAAAAATTCCAAGGCGGAACAGGAGTTAATATTACGCCTCCTCCGGAATACATAATAAGTTCCGAATTAGTAAAAATTTTAAAGATGGATACGGAAAAATTGTGCGAAAGGATTGGAATCAAGGACTATTGCCGTATTGATGTTTTTGTTAACAGCACAACAGGGGAAATAATTATAATTGAAATAAATACTTTGCCCGCACTCACGCCTTCAACTGTTTTATTCCAACAAGTAGGTAAAGAAACACCTGCTATGAGCCCTCTTGAATTTTTAGAAAAAATAATTTCACGGTAAAGCAAAGCTTTCAAACACTTTCTGATACTTTTGAGAAGGTGTTTGTTTAATTTATTTATGAAAAAAATATAAGAAAGAGGTAAATTTAAATGCAAACAATGAAATTAAAAGAAATAATCAAAGTAATAAACGCAATATCTAACTATCAAGGTGAAACTCAAGTTTCAACAGTTAGCACCGATACAAGAACTATCCAAAAAGGCGATTTATATTTTGCTTTGAAAGGCAAAAATTTTGACGGTCATGATTTTATTCCTGTAGCTGTTAAAAAAGGGGCGTGTGCAGTTGTTTGCTCTGAAGAAGTTGAAAACTGCAGTATCCCTATTTTGAAGGTAGACAACACCTTAACCGCTTTTCAAAATTTGGCTTCCTATTACCGAAACAGTTTGAAAACTAAAATCATAGGAGTGACGGGTAGCAATGGCAAAACCACTACTAAAAATATGATAGCTACTGTGCTTTCAAGCAACTACAAAGTGTTTTTCACTGACAAAAACTATAACAATGAAATTGGTCTTCCGAAAAGTATCCTCGAAATAAATGATGGTTTTGATTTTGCAGTTTTAGAGATGGGTATGAATAATCTTGGAGAAATAAGCCAACTTTCAAAAATAGCTAAACCAGATATAGCGGTCATAACGAACATAGGTAAAGCTCATATAGGAAATTTAGGTTCTCAGGAAAATATACTCTCTGCAAAACTTGAAATTTTGGATGGTTTAAAACCCACAGGAACTTTGATTTTAAACGGAGAAGATTCATTTTTAAAAAATTTAAACTTTCCTAATTTCAAAACCATATTTGTTGGAAAGCAAGAATATCTGCATGCTTGCGATATAAAGCAAAGGGGTGGAGTCACATATTTCACTGTAAAATATAAAGATTATGAATCAAAATCAATGTTGCCCGTAGGAGGAGCTCAAAACGTTCAAGATGCACTATTCGCAATTGCTTGCGGTTTGGAATTAGGAATTGAAATTGATAAAAGTTTGGAAAGACTCAGTAAATTCACCCCTTCTCCAATGAGAATGGAAATTGTTAATATAAACGGGATAACAGTCATTAAGGATTACTATAATTCAAGTCCGGATTCATGCAAAAAAGCCATAGAGACGCTATCTCAATATAACGATAATGGAAATAAAATAGCAGTGTTGGGTCAGATTTTAGAGCTGGGAGAATTTAGCAAAAAAGAACACCATGAATTGGGGCGCTTTTGTGCGCTTCAGCAGCTTGATTATGTGTTTTTTGCAGGAGAGAATTATGAAGATTTTAAGTCAGGTATGCCTCGGCACTGCGCTTGTTCAAGGACTAAAAATGGATTGATACAGAATTTAAAAAATTATATTGCTCTAGGAAAAATAAAAAAAGGGGATGTTATCCTCATAAAAGGTTCCCGAGGAATGAAAATGGAAACTGTGTATGAGTTTTTAAAATCCTACGGTGATTTAAGCGCTCAAACAGGAGATAAACTCCATCAGCATAGCCACACTAAACTCTACGTTGATGTCAATGCGGTGAAATACAATTATTTTCAAATTATGAAAGCGGTTGGTAGTGAAATTGAAGTGATGCCAATGGTGAAAGCTAATGCTTACGGTGCAGGTTCCGAAATTATCTCAAATGTGTTTCAAAGTAGTAAATATTTAGCAGTAGCAGATGTTGCAGAAGCTTCTGTTTTACGCAGTATGTTGCCTCAAAAAAATATAGTTATTATATATCAACCAGCATTCGAGGAAATCGCAGAAATTGTTAGCAAGAATTTCATTCCTGCCGTTTCTGATGTGTCTTTTATAGAGCAGCTGGAGAAAGAATCTATCAAACAGCATAAAAAAATAAAAGTACACGTTGAAATAGATACAGGCCATGGAAGGTTGGGTATAAATCCTAAGGACGCCGCAAATTTTGCACATAAACTAAAGGAAATGAAAAATCTTGAAGTTGACGGAATTTTTATGCACTACGCCACCGCAGACACCGAAGATGAAGAAAGCTTACAATTCACTGAAAAGCAAACTAATATTTTTAAGCAGGCCGTGGAAGAGTTTGAAAAAGTATACGGAACAGTTAAATACAAGCACGCGTGTGCAGGTGCAGCTATTTTTAATCCGAAGGCGTGTAGGTTCAATATGGTAAGACCCGGATATCTACTTTATGGATATCATCCCGGAGAAATTACTAAACATCATATAGATTTAAAACCGTCTCTAAAGCTTGTGTCAAAAATTCTACAAATCAGAGAGGTGGAAAAAGGAACATCCATCAGTTATGGCAGAAAATTTATAACTTCAAGAAAAAGTAGGATAGCAACCGTTTCTATTGGCTACTCCGATGGTATACCGCGAAAATTATTTGATGTAAAAAGCAAAAAGAATGGGTGTTTTGTGGTAAATGGTCAAAGAGCGCCTATAGTAGGTACTATTTGCATGGACCTCGCGATGATAGACATCACAGACATTGCAGGAGAGATAAAAGTTGGGGATGAAGTAGCTGTTTTCGATAATATAAATGTTACAATAGAGGAAATGGCTGAAATCTGCGGTACAATAGGATATGAAATAATTGCTCAAATTCAAGAAAAAGCCGAAAGAATAGAAGTGTTTTGAGAAAGTTATCCATTTGACGGACATCCTTTTTGATAATATAATGGGCTTGATTAAAATAAACTACTTTAAATAAAAGAGTTAGGAGATATAAGCTTGAATAATAAAGTGTATGATAATGACAGTATATCTTCTCTAAAAGGCGCAGACAGAGTAAGAAAAAGGCCCGCTGTAATATTTGGCTCAGATGGTATCGAAGGATGTCAACATTCTGTTTTTGAGATACTTTCGAATTCAATAGATGAAGCTAGAGAAGGCCACGGAAATTTAATAAGTTTAACTTATTTCAAAGATAATTCAATCGAAATTGAAGACCACGGTCGAGGAGTGCCAGTGGATTACAACAAAAAAGAAAACACATACAATTGGCAGCTTCTTTTTTGTGAGCTCTACGCCGGTGGTAAGTACAATAGTGCCGGAGAAAGCAACTATGAATATTCCCTCGGACTAAACGGTTTGGGACTATGTTCTACTCAATATGCTTCAGAATACATGGATGTTGAGGTTAAGAGAGATGGATTTAAATATAACCTCCATTTTGAAAAAGGTCACAACGTAGGGGATCTTAAAAAAGAGCCATACTCCGGATACGATACGGGGACTAAAATTCGTTGGAAACCGGATATAAACGTATTTACAGATATTTCTATACCAATAGAGTATTTTTTGGATGTTTTAAAAAAGCAGGCCATTGTAAATTCGGGGATAAAGTTTGTGTTTAAGTATCAACAAGAGGATTCTTCGTTCAAAGAGATGGAGTTTAAATATTCTCGGGGCATAGTAGACTACTTAGATGAAGTTTTAGGAAACGACTATCTAACACCTATTCAAAGTTGGGATATTGAAGATAAGGTAAAAGATAGAGAAGATAAACCAGTTTATAAACTCAAGGCAAATATTGCATTTGCTTTTTCAAACAAGGTCAATTTTACAGAATACTATCATAACTCAAGTTATTTGGAGTACGGTGGTGCACCTGAAAAAGCTGTTAGGAATGCTCTTTGCTTCCAGATTGATAACTATTTAAAACAAAATGGAAAGTATACCAAAAATGAAAACAAAATTTCCTTTGCAGATATAGAAGACTCTTTAGTTATGGTTATATCTTCTTTCTCAACAATGACTTCTTATGAAAATCAAACTAAAAAATCTATTACTAACAAAGGTATTCAAGAATCACTGACCAATGCGATTAAACACTATATTGAAGTATATTTTATTGAAAATCCTAAAGATGCAGAGATAATATGCAATCAAATTTTGGTAAATAAACGCAGTCGGGAAGATGCTGAGAAAACCAGACTTAACTTGAAGAAAAAACTTACAAGCAACATGGACGTTGCAAGCAGAGTTTCTAAATTTGTGGACTGCCGGAATAAAGATGTTCACGTTCGTGAACTTTTCATAGTTGAAGGTGACTCAGCACTCGGGGCGTGCAAACAGGCAAGAGACCCTGAATTTCAGGCGATTATACCGATTAGAGGAAAAATATTAAACTGTTTGAAGTCTGATTACAATAGGATATTCAAAAGCGAGATTATTCTTGACCTAATAAAAGTTTTAGGTTGCGGAATAGAAGTTAAACATTCAAAAGCTAGCAAAGAACTTTCCTCATTTAATATCGATTTTCTTCGTTGGAGTAAAGTTATACTCTGTACAGACGCTGATGTTGACGGATTTCAAATTCGGACACTGTTACTAACAATGTTATATCGATTGACTCCAAAATTAATTGAACTCGGAAAGGTTTTTATAGCTGAGTCTCCGCTATATGAGATAACTTCTGGAAACGAAACTTATTTTGCCTACAACGAAAACGAGAAAGAACAATTTTTGAAAAAAATTTCTGGTAAACGCTTCAGTATCCAGCGGTCAAAAGGATTAGGTGAAAACGAACCCGAAATGATGAACTTCACAACCATGAATCCTAAAACAAGGCGTCTGATAAAGGTTATGCCGCAGGACGCACAAAAGACTTCTGAAATGTTTGACATTTTACTAGGAGACGACCTGGCTGGAAGAAAAGAATATATAGTCCAAAACGGACACTTATACACTGAAAATTTAGACGTAAGCTGAGGGGGATAAAGTGGCACTTAAGAAAAAAAACAGAAGTAGCGTAAGCTCATCTAAAGTAAAAGGCTTTATTTACGGAGCTGGAGAAATTATAGAAGAAAAAATAGTTGATACCCTTAAGAACAATTATATGCCATATGCAATGAGCGTGATCATGTCAAGGGCAATTCCTGAAATAGATGGTTTTAAACCCTCTCACCGGAAGTTACTTTACACGATGTTTAAAATGGGGCTTTTAGGAGAAAAACGTACTAAGTCGGCAAATATAGTTGGCCAAACTATGAAACTTAATCCTCATGGCGATAGTGCAATTTACGAGACAATGGTTCGACTTAGCCGAGGATACGAGGCATTACTTCATCCTTATGTGGATTCAAAAGGAAACTTTGGTAAATTTTATTCGCGTGACATGGCCTGTGCCGCTTCGAGATATACCGAAGCAAAACTGGAAGATATCTGCAAAGAATTTTTCAAGGATATTGATAAAAATACTGTAGAATTCGTGGACAACTACGATAATACTCTCAAAGAGCCTTCTTTACTGCCATGCAGCTTTCCTTCAGTACTTGTAAACTCTAATACGGGTATCGCAGTTGGAATGGCGAGTTCGATATGCCCGTTTAATTTAGCAGAGGTATGCGAAACAACGATAAAGCTTATCAAAAATCCTAACCACAACATTCTTTCTACTCTTCCTGCTCCAGATTTTCCGGGCTCAGGAGAAATAGTTTACAACAAAGAAAAACTTCAGGATATATATAATACCGGGCGCGGAGGAATAAAGGTGCGTGCAAAGTATAGTTACGATGCTAGCTATAACTGCATAGATATATTCAATATCCCACCTACGACCACAAGCGAAGCCATAATAGAAAAAATAGCTGAGCTGATGAAAAACGGTAAATTGAGGGAACTTTCAGATGTTCGTGATGAAACTGGTCTCGAAGGACTTAAAATAACTTTAGACCTTAAACGCGGCACGGACCCCGATAAGCTAATGAGAAAGCTATTTAAACTAACACCTCTAGAAGACACATTTTCTTGCAACTTTAATATCTTGATTGCAGGGTCTCCGAAAGTAATGGGAGTTAGAGAAATCCTCCACCAGTGGATAGCGTTTAGAGAAGAGTGTATAAAAAAACGAGTTGAGTTTGATTTAAACAGAGATAAAGAGAAATTGCATCTTTTAGAAGGACTTTCCAAAATACTTGTAGATATTGATAAAGCTATTCACATAATAAGAAATACGCCTCAAGAAACAGAAGTTGTTCCCAACCTTATGAGTGGCTTTGAGATGGATGAAATTCAAGCGGAGTACGTTGCAAATATAAAACTGCGCCATTTGAATAAAGAGTATATCCTAAAAAGGACTTCAGAAATTGAAGAGCTTAAAAATAACATAGATTACCTAGAAGCTGTTATCTCCGATACTTCCAAAATAGATGAGATAATAATAAGTGAACTTAGGGAAGTTTCTAAAAAGTATGGCAGACCTCGTAAAACTGAGTTAGCATCTCAAGAGGAGTATGAAGAAGAGGAAATAGAAATTCCGGACTATCCAGTGAATTTGTTTTTGAGCAAAGAAGGATACTTCAAGAAAATAACTCCTCAATCACTTAAAATGAATTCTGAGCAAAAATTAAAAAACGAAGACGAAATTTCGCAACATATAGTGGGATCTAACCGCTGGGATTTACTTTTCTTCACTAATAAATCTCAAGTTTATAAGTCCAAAGCCTCTAATTTTAACGATATGAAAGCAAGCTCTATGGGGGAATATATACCTGCACTGTTTAGTTTTGATAAAAATGAGAAAATAGTTTATTTAGCTGCTACTGACAATTACTCCGGATTTATGGTTTTTGCATTTGAATCCGGAAGAGTAGCAAAAGTTGATATGAAATCGTATTTTACTAAAACGAACAGAAAAAAATTAATCAAGGCGTATTTCGAGGATGAACCGCTAGTGGGGTGTGAGTATTTACAAAAAGATGAAGATATAGTTTTAAAATCTTCATCAGGAAAAATAGTTATATTTAATACCTCAGAACTAAGCTTAAAACAAACCAAAAATACGCAAGGAATTATTGTTATGAAACAAAAAAAGGGCTGTAAACTTACGGAAGCTAAAGTTTACGTACAGGGAAGTATTGAACAAGAAGAAATTTATAAGGTCAAGAAAATTCCATCCACCGGCAAGTTGCCTCAGAACTTAAAATCTATCTGTGAGCAAATGACGCTAGAATAAATTTGGAGGTAAAAAATGAAAAGAGTATTTTTAATAGTTTTAGATAGCTTTGGAATAGGAGAAATGCCAGACGCCAGCTCCTATGGTGATGCCGGCAGCAATACGCTTAAGGCTTGCTGCTGTAGTCCTTTTTTGGAAGTTCCAAATATGAAAGAACTTGGACTTTTCAACATAGAAGGAGTAAATGCTGCTGATAAATGCGAGAGCCCTATCGGAAATTTTGCTAGGATGACTGAAAAATCCAAAGGGAAAGATACCATCATCGGCCACTGGGAAATAGCAGGAATAGAGTCTCTAAGACCTCTGCCTACTTACCCCGAAGGATTTCCAAAAGAAATAATTGAAGAATTTGAAAAAGCCAGCGGTTACAAGACTTTGTGTAATAAACCATACTCAGGTACTAAAGTTATATCGGATTACGGCAAAGAAAGTATTGAAGAAAAAAAACTCATAGTCTACACTTCAGGTGATAGCGTATTTCAAATTGCCGCACATGAAGAGATAGTTCCAATTGAGAAGTTGTATGAGGTATGCAAAATTGCACGTGAAATTTTGAAAGGCGAACATGCAGTAGGAAGGGTAATTGCAAGACCATTCGTGGGTGAGTATCCTAATTTCACTAGAACTTCCAACAGACATGATTTTTCCTTAGCTCCACCGAAATCGACTATACTAGATGTACTTGCAAATAACCAAAAAGAAGTTATAGCGGTTGGAAAAATAAACGATATATTTTCAGGGAAAGGCATAACCAAAGCCATTAAGACCTCTGGTAATGCAGATGGTATACAAAAAACTTTAGAAATAATGGAAGAATCTTTTGAAGGATTATGCTTTGTAAATTTAGTGGATTTTGATATGCTCTATGGCCATAGAAATGACGTTGATGGATACGCAAAAGCACTTTCATATTTCGATGTCAAATTAGGGCAAATTTTAAACAATCTCAAGGACGAAGATATTCTTATCATCACTGCAGATCACGGCTGCGACCCTTCTACTGCTTCAACCGATCATTCTAGAGAGTACACTCCGATGTTAATTTTCGGAAAACCTTTGAAAAAGGGTGTAAACTTAGGCACTAGAGAGTTTTTTGGAGATATCGGTGCTACCGTCTTGGACTATTTCGGTATTGAAAACAAAATTCAAGGAAAATCGTTTTTAGGAAAGGTAAAAGAATAAGTGAGTTACAAAATTAACAGGGAAAACATAGGTATATGGTTAAATAAAATTATAATGTGCGTGGTAAGTCTTTTTTTCCTGGGAGTGGCGGCGGCGTTCAATATGAAAGCAGCTCTTGGTGCGGACCCGATAACTGTTTTCTATGAAGGACTAAGCAGTTGCCTAAAACTCAATATTGGTTGGACAATTAATGTTTTGAATTTTTTCTTGATAATTGCAGTACTCTTTCTAGATCGTAAATATATAAATTTAGGAACCATAATATATTTAGCAACATTAGGACCGTTTGTGAATTTGGGAATAAGTATATACAATTTATGTGGATTTCCTGAAGATTTTTTCAGTAGACTGATAGTATCACTTGGAGGATGTGTGCTGGCGTTTTTCGGAATAAGTTTGTTTATAGTTGCAAAAATCGGGATAGACCCTTGGACGGCGCTAGCAATCATCACTAGTGAAAAGCTTAACAAAAAATTTGATATTGTAAAAGTCGTGATGGACGTTTTAACTCTAGTAGTTGGTATCCTAATGGGTGGAAAGTTTGGAATAATAACCATAATTTGTGCAGTTTTAGGTGGGCCTGCAATTCAAAAAATTTCAGAACTTCTTGACAAGGTCATTCAAAACATGATAAAATCCATGTATAAAAATCAAGTTAAAGAATAACGAAGCATGGTAGGTGATAAAGTTATAATTTTTGATTGATTTTGGCGAAAAATTAGGTTTATTTGTTGAAACATGAAAAATTCAAAATTATTTTATTAGAAGGTGGTGATTAAAGGTCGTACAAATTGCAACTAGGATTGTTCGACCTTTTAATTTATGGCAAATTTACCCACTCCTCACATTTCCGCCAAAGAGGGCGAAATTGCAAAAAATGTTTTAATGCCTGGAGATCCGTTGCGAGCAAAGTATATTGCCGAGAATTTTCTCCAAGACGCCGTGTGCGTGAATAAAGTTAGAAATATGCTTGGTTTTACTGGAAAGTACAAAGGCAAGACCGTATCCGTGATGGGTAGTGGAATGGGCATGGCATCCATAGGCATTTATTCCTATGAACTTTTTAGTTTCTATGATGTTGATAATATCATCAGGATTGGTAGTGCAGGGGCAATATCAGACAAAATTAATTTAAGAGATATAGTTATGGCGATGGGAGCTTGTACGGATTCGAATTACGGTATTCAGTATAGGCTAAACGGAAGTTTTGCACCCATCGCCAATTTTGATATGTTAAAACGTGCTAAAGAGTGCGCTGAAAAATTAGATATAAATGCTTTTGTGGGCAACATTTACTCCACAGACGTATTTTATAGTGAACTAGATGTATTACATACTTGGAAGAAAATGGGGGTTTTAGCGGTTGAAATGGAAGCTGCAGCACTGTATATGAATGCTGCTAAACTTGGCAAAAATGCTTTATGTATGTTAACTATTTCGGATCTCCCATTAAAAGGAGAGTCTTTATCTTCAAGTGAAAGAGAAAAAGGGTTCAATAAAATGGTTGAAATTGCATTGGAAACCAGTGTGAGTTAGTATTTATTAACTACGTGAGATTCACGTTCTAAATTGGAGGAAATCATGAAAAAAGTAATTTCTAGGATATTTTTACTGCTGGGCTGCGCTATAGGGGTATGTTTTATTGCTCTAATCGTCAAAACAGGTATGCTAATAGCCAAAGGCGCTGTGAATGATAATAGATTTTTCGTGGCAATGGTTACGGATGGAGGCGGAATAAACGACCAATCATTTCAGGAGTCAGCGTGGAAAGGACTTCAGAAATTTTCTAAAAACACTGGAGCGAAAGTAGGATACGTTGAATGCCAACAAGCTTCAGATTACGGTGTTAACTTCGATAAACTCGCCGATGAAAATGCAAACTTAATGTGGGGTATCGGATACAAATTAGCAGACCCTGTGGAATTAGCATCTAAAATAAACCCGGAATTAAATTATGCCATTGCAGACTATTCATTTGGAGAAAACGCCCCGAGCAATGTTACTTCTGTGACGTTTCGTGCAGAAGAGTCTTCGTTCCTAGTAGGATACATAGCCGGTATGACAACTAAAACAAATCAAGTTGGATTTATTGGTGGTATGAGAGGTTTAGTAATTGACCAATTCGAGTATGGATACAAAGCAGGTGTTGCGTATGCAGCAAAAGAGCTTGGTAAAAATATTTCGGTCAAAGTGCAGTATGCAGAAAGCTTTAGTGATTCCGCAAAAGGAAAAGCAATTGCAATGAAAATGTTTGATGAGTGCGATGTTATCTTCCATGCTGCTGGAGGTGCAGGAGTTGGAGTTATTGAAGCAGCAAAAGAAAAAGGTACATATGCTATCGGCGCTGATATGGATCAATCGTTTTTAGCTCCCAAGAACGTTTTAACGTCTGCGGTAAAAGACGTTGGAAAAGCAGTTGAAATGATTTCCACACGCTTAGCAAATGGTGAAAATATTGGGGGAAGCAACTATTCTTATGGTATCAAGGAAGGATGCGTTGGAATACCGGAGGAAAATCCTAATGTTTCAGAAAACGTTTTGAAAGCGGTTAGAAAAATTGAGAATAAAATCAAAGAGGTAAGCATCACCCCGCCCCACAACCCATCAACTTATGAAGAATTTATCAATAAAATAAATTAATTATTTGGAAGGAGGATACTCTTGGAAATTAGTAAAGATTATGCGGTGCAAATGCGAGGAATTACTAAAATTTTTAATAACCGCAAAGCATTAGATGCAGTGGATTTGGATGTTAAAAAAGGTGAAACTCATGCTATACTCGGTGAAAACGGTGCTGGAAAAAGTACTTTAATGAACATACTGTATGGACTTTATTCAGCAGATGCAGGAGAAGTGTATTTAAACGGTGAGCTTGTTAATATTACAAAGCCTAGTTCTGCTATCCAGCACGGAATAGGAATGGTTCATCAGCATTTTATGTTGATTGAAAAATTTACTGTTATGCAAAATATCATTCTAGGTAACGAGACAACAGATAAATTTGGAATTATAAACACTAGAAAAGCTAAAAAGAAAATTTTAGAAATAATTTCTAGATATGGTATGAAAGTAGATTTGAAAAAAAGAGTTAGAAATATATCTGTTGGGATGCAACAAAAAGTTGAAATTTTAAAAGCTTTGTATAGAGGTGCAGAAGTTTTAATTTTAGACGAACCAACCGCTGTGCTTACTCCTTATGAGATAGACGAACTTATGAATATAATTGAAAGTCTAAAAAAAGACGGAAAAACTATAATTATAATTACTCATAAGCTCAAAGAAATTAAAAAATCTTCCAAAGACTGTACTATCATTCGAAAAGGCAAATTTGTGGATAGAGTTAGTGTTCAGGAAGAAAGCGAACAAAGTCTTGCGGAAAAAATGGTGGGTAGAAAAGTTAAGTTATCAGTAGAGAAGAGTCCTGCTGTTCCGGGTGACGTTGTTTTCAAGATAGAAAATCTATGTGCTAAATCCGAACGTGGATTAGAGGCTGTTAAGAATTTTAGTGTTTCTCTTCGCCGTGGCGAGATATATGGTCTTGCAGGCATAGAAGGCAATGGTCAAAAAGAGCTCTTAGAGGCCATCTTGAGCAAAAAGACCGCTGATTCCGGAAAAATTATAATTAATGGTAAAGAGATTCAAAACACTACTGTAAGAAATGTTTTGGACAGTAAAATTTCAATAATACACGAGGATAGACATAAAGATGGTTCGGTTTTATCTATGTCCGTAGCGGATAATGCTATCTTGGATAACTACAGAAGAAAGCCAATGTGCGTTAATGGTTTCTTGAACTACGAAGAAAGAGATAAATTCACGGATTTTCTCATAAAAGAATACGATGTAAGACCTGTGGATTGTAAACACACAAAAATAAGGAATCTTTCGGGTGGTAACCAGCAAAAATTAATAATCGGACGCGAAATTTCCAATAATCCCGATTTACTAATTGCCGTTCAACCTACTAGAGGACTAGATGTTGGAGCAATTGAGTATGTACACAAAATACTGGTTAAGCTACGTGACCAAGGAAAAGCAATATTCTTAATATCTTTAGAGTTAGATGAAATACTCGACCTTTCCGATAAAATTGGCGTTATTTATGATGGTTCATTGGTAGGGGAGTTTAGTCAAGACGAAGCAAACGAGCATAATGTTGGTCTTTTAATGGCAGGAGGAAAAAGTAATGATTCAAAAAATAGCTAAGTTTTTAAAGACTCCTTTTGCATGCACATCAATTGCTGTAATATGTGGGTTTATGGTGGCTTGTGGTATTTTACTTATCACCGGATACAGTGCAAGCCAGTCGTTAGCGATAATGGTAAATTCTATATTTTCAAGGCCGAAATTTATAGTGAATGTAATTCTCAAAAGTACGCCCATCATTTTAACTTCTCTTAGTGTTGCATTTGCTTTCAAAGCAGGGCTGTTCAATATTGGAGCTGAGGGGCAGTACATAGTTTCCACGGTTTTTGCAACTATCGTGGGCATTGTCTGTGATTTTCCACCTGTAGTTCAAATTCCCCTGGTGATTTTATCGGGTGTGGCTGCAGGCGCTATTTTTGGAGGACTGGTAGGGCTACTTAAATCAAAATTTGGTATCCACGAAGTTTTAACGAGCATAATGTTTAACTGGATTGCATTGTATTTTTCTAACTACATAGCTCTCTCTCCAAGGTTCAATAAACCTGACAGCGATGGTACATATCCGATAAATCCTTCGGGATTTACGCTCCTCTTTAATGATTGGAAGTTCTCAGAGCAAGGGCGCGAATTTTTAAAGGATAATTATCTTCTCAATGAAATAATTCTTAAAACGGACTTCAATTTAAACTTTTTGATAGCTGTTATTATGGCAATTGTGATGTGGGTAGTTATTTACAAAACCAAAAAGGGATACGAACTTCGAGTTGCCGGTTTGAACCCCGATGCAGCACTTAATGCAGGAATAAACGTCCCTAGAAACATTTTACATACTATGTTGATTTCAGGAGCTTTATCAGGTCTTGCAGGAGCACTTTCGATTACTGGTACTTCCATTCATGGATTGCAGTCTTTGGCAATGTTTGAGAATTATGGATTCAATGGATTATCAGTAGCACTTATAGCTGGAAGTTCACCGATAGGATGTATATTTGCAGGATTGATGTTTAGTGGGCTTATATATTCTGGACAGTCGTTGCAATTTAAAATTGGAGCTCCTTCAGAAATAGTAAATATTATGATAGGTGTTATAGTGTTTTTTGTGGCATTAGTTCGAATAATTCCATCGGTAATAAATAAGTTTTTGGAAAGGAAGGCCAAGTTAGATGTTAAGTAACATATTAATTGCCATATCTATAACATTGATGTATTCCGCTCCGTTAGCTTTAGCTGCTATGGGAGGCGTTATATCTGAGCGTTCGGGTATTGTAAATATAGGAATTGAAGGCATGATGAGCATAGGAGCACTTGCAGGTGCTACTGTTGGATACTTTTCCAATAATGCTTGGTTAGGACTTCTTTGCGCAGGTTTAGCAGGTGCACTGATGTCTGTGTTGCACGCGGTGGCTTCTGTTACTTTCAGAGCTGACCAAACAGTTTCGGGGATTGCTCTAAATTTGATAGGACCTGGCCTTGCGATGTTTTTATCTAGGTACTTCTTCAATGGTGCAACCCTAACTTTGCCGGTTCCCGCAAAATTACCTAAAATAGTAAATTTAAAATCTCTACAAAACACGGCTTTTAGTAATTTAAATCTTGACGTTACAGTAATAATAGCTGCTGTGGTAGTAATTTTAACGTGGTTTTTGCTTTACAAAACAAAATGGGGTTTAAGAATTCGTGCAATGGGAGAACATCCTGCAGCGGTGGATACTTTAGGAGTATCGGTTTATAAATCTAGATATTTGTGCGTAATACTTTCCGGGCTTTTAGCGGGTCTTGGAGGCGGAACTGTTACTTTAGCTATAATTTCTCAATTTACTCCAACGGCTATCAGCGGTCAAGGGTTTATTGCACTAGCTGCTGTGATATTCGGAAAGTGGCGTCCTTTTGGAGCTTACTGGGCGTGCCTGCTCTTTGGATTTTCTCAAGCATTGGTTGTAATTTTAGGTGGAGGAACAGTAAATTTCCCTTCAACTCTTTTAGCTATGATACCGTATGTTTTAACAATAATAATGCTTATTATTTTCGTGGGGCGTTCTTCTGCACCAAAGGCTTCGGGAGTGCCTTACCAAAAAGGTGAACGTTGAGGAATAAACAGAGGAGGATTTTAGAAATGGATACAAATAAAATTTTATCTAAAGTGGACCACACGCTTTTATCGGTTGATGCTACATTTGAGGACGTAAAATTACTTTGCGATGACGCTATAAAATATGGTGTAGCGTCAGTTTGCATAGCACCTAGTTTTGTAAAAAAGGCCAAAGAATACGTAAAAAATCAGATGAGAATTTGCACTGTAATTGGATTCCCTAATGGGTATAACACGACTAAGTGTAAAGTTTTCGAAACTTCTGACGCTCTAGAAAACGGAGCGGATGAAATCGATATGGTAATTAATATCGGAGCGCTTAAAAGCAAGGATTTTAACTTCATAGAAAACGAAATTAGTCAAATTAAAAAAGTTTGCAAAGATAAAATACTAAAGGTTATAATTGAAACCTGTTTGCTAACGAAGCAAGAAAAAATTGATATGTGTAAAATAGTGACTGCTTGCAAGGCAGATTTTATAAAGACTTCAACAGGGTTTTCCAAACACGGTGCTACCGCTGAAGATATCGTACTTTTTAAAGAGCATTTGGGTGAAGGGGTTAAAATCAAAGCAGCGGGTGGTATTTCAGATTTAAAACAAGCAGAAGAATTTATAAATTTGGGAGCTAGCAGACTTGGAACCAGTAAAGTAGTAAAACTTGTTAAAGAACATTAAAATAGTTGGGTAGGAGCAAATGAACATGAGAGCTTATGATATCATTGAAAAGAAAAAAAATTCCGATAAACTCAGTAAACAAGAGATAGAGTTTTTCATAGACGGTTATCTGAAAGGCAACATAAAAGATTACCAAATGTCTGCACTGCTAATGGCTATCTGTTTAAACGGCATGGATGATCAAGAGTGCGAATATTTAACGCAGTGCATGCTAAACTCAGGAGATAAAATAGACCTTTCTGCAATAAAGGGTATTAAGGTGGATAAACACAGCACCGGAGGAGTAGGTGACAAAACCACTTTAATTCTTACCCCAATAGTTGCATGCTGTGGAGTTAAAGTTGCTAAAATGTCAGGTAGGGGTTTGGGTCATACCGGAGGAACTATCGACAAATTAGAGTCTATAAACAGTATGAAAGTGGATTTAGATAAAGAAAAGTTCTTTGAAATAGTCAATGATATCGGATGCTGCGTTATAAGCCAAACAGGCAATTTAGTTCCAGCGGATAAAAAAATATACGCCTTAAGAGACGTTACCGCTACTGTTGAGAGTATTCCGCTGATTGCATCGAGCATAATGAGCAAAAAACTTGCTTCCGGAGCAGACTGTATTCTACTAGACGTAAAAGCTGGCGATGGAGCTTTCATGAAAACAGTTGAGGATGCCATTAAGCTTTCAAAACTCATGGTTAACATTGGGTGTAAGTTAGGAAAGAAAGTTTCTGCTCTCATAACCAACATGCAGGAGCCTTTGGGAAATGCCATAGGAAATTCTTTAGAGGTATGGGAAGCTTGTGAAGTTTTGAAAGGTCGAGGGGCTAAAGACTTAAGAGAAGTATCGCTATCTTTAGCGGCTGAAATGTTAGAAATGGCAGGCAAAGGAACTTTAGACCAATGCCGAGAAATGGCTGAAAAAGCATTAGATAGCGGCGAAGCCTTCTCAAAACTCAAAGATATGGTTAGAGCTCAAGGCGGGGACGTTCAAGCGCTTGAAAAAGAATTCGGCAGTTCAGAAAAAGCTTATGAGCTTTGTGCAGACCGCAATGGATACATAAAATACATGCATGCAGATAAGCTTGGCAAAGCCGCCATGATTTTAGGTGCTGGACGCCAAAAGAAAGAAGAATGTATCGACTTTGAAGCGGGCATAATACTAAATAAGAAAATCGGGGATGAGGTAAAAAAGGGCGACGTCATTGCTACGCTGTACACCTCTGAAGCCAAAAAGTTCCAAGACGCATCGGAGATTTTGAAAAAAGCTATAGAATTTTCTGAAACAAAAACTCAGGCTAAACCTTTGATATTAGCTAAAGTTGGTTTCGAAAAACATCCTTCGATGTGAATTCAACAAGGAAGGACGCCACTTTAAATGACGCTCAATGAAGCAAAAAAATTAGCAGAAAAATATAGAAAAGAAATTGAATATCATAACAGAAAATACTATGAAGAAGACTCTCCTGAAATTGACGATTATGAATATGATATGATTCTTAGGAATTTAGAGAATTTAGAAAAAGAATTTCCCGAACTATCTAAAGATGCTTTTTCTCCTACCCACAAAGTAGGGGGCAGGGCATCTGAAAAGTTTTCTGCCGTTAAGCATAAGGTGAAAATGGAAAGCTTACACGATTCTTTTTCAAAAGAAGAAATTCAAGCGTTCGATAAGAGAGTTAGGAATGTTTTGGAAGATATTTCATACGTTGTGGAGCCAAAAGTTGATGGTCTTTCAGTATCTGTAGAATACGAAAACGGCGTCTTAACACGAGCTTCTACTCGCGGCGATGGCTTAGTTGGAGAAGATATAACCGAAAATATTTTAACGATTTCTTCTCTTCCCAAAGTTTTAAAGGAAAAAATTCCTCTTTTGGAAGTTCGAGGAGAAGTGTATATCTCAAAAGAAGATTTTGCTAAACTTGTTAAACTGCAGGAAGAACAAGGGTCTAAGCCCTTTAAAAATCCCCGAAATGCTGCTGCTGGCTCTTTAAGACAAAAGGATGCTAAAATCACTGCTTCTAGAAATTTAAATATTTGTGTTTTTAATATCCAACAAATTATCGGGCGCAGTATTACTAGCCATAAGGAGTCTTTGGATTTTTTAAAGCAACTTGGATTTCCGGTTATACCAATGTATAAGCTTTGCACGGATATCGAATCAGTAATTGCCGAAATAGACAACCTAGAAAAAATAAAAAATTCATTACCTTTTCAAATTGATGGAGCGGTTATAAAATTAGATCAAATCGAAAAACGTTCTATATTAGGAAGTACTTCTAAATTTCCTCGTTGGGCGGAGGCATATAAATATCATCCGGAAGAAAAAGAAACTACTCTGCTTGACATTGAGATAAATGTTGGTAGGACAGGAATCTTAACACCTTTAGGAATACTTGAGCCCGTTTTGATTTCAGGAACGGTTGTTAGGCGCGTCTCTCTACACAACGAAGATTTCATAAAGGAAAAAAATATAAAAATAGGAGATACTCTTCTAATACGCAAAGCCGGGGAAATTATTCCTGAAGTAATTAAAGTGGTTAAAGATGGAGAAAACGCAGTAGAGTTCAGTTTTCCGAAAATTTGTCCTTCTTGCGGTTCGGAAGTTTTCAGGGAAAATGAGGAAGTGGCTATTAGATGCATAAATTCTCGCTGTCCACAACAACTCGTCAGGAATATCATTCATTTTGTTTCAAGAAACGCAATGGATATTGAAGGTGTTGGAGAGACTTTAGTAGCCAAATTGGTTGAAAATGGAATAATAAATTCCGCCGTAGACCTCTATAGTTTAAATTCCAACGATTTGACTTCTCTTGAAAGAATGGGAGAAAAATCTTCTGATAATATTTTAAAGGCAATTTCAGCTTCCAAAAGCAGAAGCTTAGATAGATTTTTGTTTGCTTTAGGAATACGCCATGTAGGAGAAAAAGCAGCCAAGCTGATTGCGCAAAAATTCGAAAACATAGATAATATAATAAATGCCCAGCCTGAGGAAATACTAGCCATCTCAGGAATTGGTAGCACAATAGCTGAGAGTATTACAGAATATTTTTCAGTCCCCAGCAACAAAGATTTAATTAATAAATTCAAAGAATGTGGTTTAGAAATGCCCTTTGAAAAAATAATCAAAAATGACTTTTTTGCGGATAAAGTGTTCGTTTTAACAGGCTCACTCGAGAACTACACCCGCAAAGAAGCAACTGATATAATACAAAAATTCGGAGGTAATGTAACTTCTAGTGTTTCTAAGAATGTGGATTTCGTTATTGCAGGTATAAATGCTGGAAGTAAGTTAACAAAAGCTCAAAAATTGAATCTCCCAATAATAGATGAATTTCAATTTGCTAAATGGACTCAAGAACTATAGAATCGTTTCAAAATAGGAGTTGTAGTGCTAAAATACCCAATAAATTTTCCACAAACAAAAACCGCCATTGCTGACAGCAACAGCGGTCAAAATTTTGGTTGCAGAAGGTGGATTTGAACCACCGACCTTCGGGTTATGAGCCCGACGAGCTACCAGGCTGCTCCATTCTGCGACAACACTACCATTATAGAGAATCTAAAATGGGATGTCAAGAAATTTTCAGCTTTTTGAATTAATTCTTCGAAAGCTATAAATATATCCGAGATTTATTTGGCTTTATATTGATTTTAACGATAATACCAATCAAATATTGCTCCTCTTGAGTTTTAAGTGTATAATGTAAGAGATTCGATTCTAGAAATTTAATTGGAGGAAACATTTAATGGGTGAATTTTTTTCGAAGTTAGGGGACTCTAGCAAATTATTTAGTTCTCTGCTTGTTTACGCTGTGGCCATTGGGGGAATGTATTTATTCTTGTTTAGACCACAACAGAAAAGAAGAAAACAGGAAGAAGAAATGAGAAAGGCCATTGCAATAGGAGACGAAGTAACTACTATCGGAGGAATAGTTGGTAGAGTGGTCAGCATAAAAGACGACTCCGATTCATTAGTTTTAGAAACAGCTTCAGATAAAATAAGAATTAAGAAATGGGCTGTTGCTGCATCTGTTCCTGTTCAAGATAAGCCCGCTCAACAGAATAATTAGTTTTTTATTTTCTAGCCGTCAAGATTTTCGATTTGAGGAAACTTGGCGGTTTTAAATTTTATTCTCAGCTAAGATTTTGCAAAGGCTGAAATTTTTAAAAATGTTGTCTAAAAAATAAAAATTAGATTACCAAAAATGATAATCTAACTTTCTTAGAGTTCGACTATGTTCATAAGATAATTCGTACTGAAAAATATAGTCATAATCAAGTACTGTTTTTATATCCAACCTTTCTTCTTAAATTCTTCAATTTGAGCTAAATCTTCTTTTGAGGGCTCTTCTGCTGTTGATTCGAGTGAAATATTCAAATATGCATTACTCCAATTTTTTAAAATTCTCATTATCAAATCAGATAATCTAACATCTCTCTTGGTGATTGAGTCTAAATCCCAATTAGTAATTGTCGATGTACCCATTTCCTTGGTAATTGCGATATTTGATGCTGCGTACGCTTTTTTCTTTTTTCCAAAATATCCATTACCTGCAACAATATTCAGTTTTTTCTCAAATGGAAGTTTATTACCGATGTGTTCAATTTTTTCTTTAATTGTATCTTCTGGTATATCAGGAAAATAATTGTTCTGCCACTTTTGAGGGAATATGTGTTCAATTTGCCAATGTTCAGGAAGAAGTTCGCTTTGCTTCTGATAGGCAAGAGTTTTCAAAAGCATCCTAACCATATTTCTATTGGGATTCTGGATATGTACTTCAAGCTGAGCGGTATCTATATCCTTAAATTCAAATACAGGTGTATCTGATGCAACAATTGCAGAATCCAGTTTTAAAATATCTGCCTTAACTGCACTTATAGCAGGAAAAGTCAAGTATTTCGTAATCAATTCTGATAACAGTTTATTCAAAAATAACTCAAATTTTTTCTCGAAATCGTTTTTGTTTCGATGACAAACATAATAAATGATAACCGGATATTTCCAAAACTCATTTGGATAAGAACTAAGTATATCTAAAGCCTGCTTGATTTTGTTATTTTTAGACCACGCTTCATTTAGAATCTCTTCTCCTTTATTTATAACCTTCCATATATTCAATATTGTAAATAAAGTATCAATCAGTTTTGGTTGGTACAGTTTTTTAAATTTATTAGCGGAATAATACTTTCTAACACCAGGTGTAGTTGAAGTTGTGTCTTTTTCCAGTGCTCTTAAGTGGAACATATTATAGTAGAAAAGCTGTTGGATGCTTTCATTGGCGTCTGTAGCTTGTTGATCAAGTTCCTTCCACTGTTCTATGAACACTTTCTTTTCTTCTGGCTCCAACTGATTGTAAATCTTAGCTTTGAAAATATCGGCATCTGATAGCGGCAAGCCTCTATCGTTTAAGGTTGAAAAAATCGTAAGTGCCGTATCTTGAGTATCAGCAGTAATTGGTAGTAATATAGCTTGATTCAATAACGCATAAATAAATTGATACACCATAAATGGATTCTCAGTGGAATGTTTATCAAATAATTCTTGAAATAATCTATAGTTCTTTGAGTAATTATCTTTTGCATTCTCGTCTGCTTTACCTGTCTCAAGTATTTTTCTGAGAATTTTATTCCCATCATTGTTCATTACACGTGAGGTCAGAAGTATGTTTTTGTAATCAGCAGTTCCGGTTAATTTATTAGTTCTCCATATAGCTGGTTCAATTTTGCCAATAAAGTTGTTGGCTTCTGCTGTCCTTTCGGATTCAGGAGTAGCAATAAGTTTTGTGTAGATAGCTCGTAAAAGTAAAAATAAAGAGGTAATACGTTGTTGGCCATCTATTATTTCCTGTTCACCGTTTTCATTTTCATAAGATACCACACTACCAAGGAAATAAGAACCTTCACGCTCAGTTCCACCACTAACAGCAGTGAAGTTCCATAAATCCTCAAAAAGTGTTTCTACTTGTTCATCGGTCCATGCATATGGACGCTGATATTCTGGAATAACAAAAGGTTTAGTTTTACCGCTTCCCAATAGAGCTTCTACACTTTGTTTATTAACTTCTATAGTTGTGGGCATAACTTCATCTCCTTACTATTATTGTTTATATAATTTGTACTGTTTACAGCATTGGTTTAACTTTACTTTCAACAAAAGTAATTTCTTCTTCCTCTAATCCATACTTTTTGTAAAGTTGTAAATCTATTTCGTGAATTGACTTAGACCAATCGATGTCTGAATTTTCAGTAAAATCCTGAATAGGCACATATTGCCATGTTTCACGTGGATTGTTTTGAGTAACTTTCAAAATTCCAAGCATAGTTCTTGCGAATTTGGTTTTTATATATTTCAACGTTGCCTGCGCTTCCGATAGACTGTTTGTTGCACCGATTGAAATATAAGTTTCGGTATAACCCATTGAGGGCATTCCGACTAACGGTGTACTCAATACTTCTCCTATTGTACCGGAACCGTTTGCTTTTGGAACAATTACTTTATATTTCTCCAAATTATCCACAGGAGAAATGTAGTCTTTTCTAAACCATCGATAACAACGCTCGCTTTTGATATTTCCTAGTAATTGAATATATTCATGCCCATCATTTGGTTTCTTTTCTGTGAACAATGAAGGCATTCGTTCAAATGAGCTTGGTGCAATTCTTCGGTCAGCGGTTTTTTTCATTTCATTTGGTTGTTCTATGTATGCTAGATTGGAGTATTTGTATGTTCCACGATTAGTTATAACCGTAGATAAACTTATGTCTGTGAGCGGTTCAACTTTATTCAAAATGGAATGTAGTTCTTTAAAGGGAGTGAAAAATTTAATTGGTTCAAAATTTTTGTTTTTATCCCAATAGGTTATTACTACTCCACCTTTAATATCAACTGTTGGGAACACTTTTGAACTATCTGACCAATACCGAACTACTTTAAAATGAACATCATTTAATTTTTTATTATTCCATTCTTTTGGTGTGTCCCCAGCATTAAATAAAAATCTTGCAGGATGAATAAGAGTTCCGGTTTGAGCTAGGTTTTCACCTATATCAATAAAATAGTTGTATATTGATTTCTTAGCATTTGTTTCTCCGTTACTTTCTTCTTGATACGGAGGATTACCCACAACAGCATCAAATTTCATTTCTTTAACATCCTTTTTCCAATAAGAGCCTTTTAACACTCGTTTTTTAAATAGCTCCGGTTTGTTTTTTAGCATATTAACAAGGTCTTCAAAATAATGAGCATTTATCTTCGAATTGCTATAGCCGCACAGCGTCCGTCTAGTAATTGACTTTGCCATAGGTGTTTTGCAAATTACATAAACATTATTTCTGATAACTTCATTCCAAAAATGCTGACAGTCTTCAGGTTCCCAGTCGTCATCACTCATTCCTTCTATTAATTGTTTATAAAAGCTGTAAGCAACATAAAGAGGATAAAGACCTGTTTTGGAGTTGATTTCAAGAATATGTGAATCCTTGTTGAAAACTGATTTTGTAACATCTCCACGGTTAACAAATCTAGGCTCGTCAAGTCGAAGTTTTTCTTTTTCTGTGTCATCTTCAAATTTTTCATTAAAAAAGCACCAACCACCTAGAGTTTCAGACATATGCATATTAACCACTCGCCAAGGTGTTAATACTGTTTCTTTGTCGGGGTTTTTGAAGTGACGAAATATTTCAGCAAGTTGAATTACTCGTCTTGTAGGAGTTTCTTTGTCGGCTGCTGCAGCTAGTCTTCTTATACGCTTACCTGCTGCAATAAAAATATCACGGTCATAATATTTTGTGAATTCATTAAAAATTTTTTTAGTAACACCACTTGGCATAAATTCTTTCCAAGAGCTATCGTCTATAAGTTCAACAAATCGATTTATATCAATATCTTCATCAATAGGTACATCGGCTCCATAAATCATAAGTGGCATGCGAATAGAAATACCTCTGAGTATATCTATTGCTTTCTTTCGAGCTTCTTTTGCTTGGATTTTCCTTTGATCTTCTTCAGTAGAAGTTCTGTCTAAATCACTTGGATCAGGGTCATCGATATGTTCGATTTGTTTTTCAGTAAGACCTTGATCATTCACCACAACATCTGTTTTATTTTTGGAACCTTTTGAAGCTCCAATAATACCTTTAAGTTCATTGAATTTTGAAGCATCGATTTCATTTAATTTAAGAAGTTCATCATTGTAAATAGATTCGTCTTCGAAGCCACTATTAACAGCTCTTTCGGCATAAATTTGCTTTATTTGTTCCATCATAGATTCAACACTGTATTTTTTTGTTTTTGAACCTGAAATAGATATAACCGGACAATAATTTAAAAATTCAGTCATTGCTTCCCGATGCTTTTGCTGACTTTTACCCGGTTCTCTAGAGAGATGGACAGTTTCTGTTAATACTTTTAATGTCCTGTCAGGAGCAAAATCAAACACATAGCAATTTGTTTTTTGTTTACCGTTAACAGTACCAGCCGATTGGACTCTAAAGATAGTTTGCATATACTGAGCAGCTGATGTAGAATAGGAACCCGACAACATAAAAACAGCCGTCCATTCTTTAATTGTAACGCCCGTTGTCAATTTACCGCATGATAAAGTAATTGAATATTCGTTATTCTTTATAGTACTACGAACGAGTTCAAGAGCATCTTTTGAATGCTTTTCTTCGTACTCATCACCTTCGCCCGCAACATTGGCGATGCCAAAATTACCGAACACGGGATGTTGGCGTAGGAGTTCACTTAATGCTTTTGCTTCCTTTACACCCGGAATCACCCAAAGGGTATGCTTAAACATATCTCTGTACTCCTGTGTAGAGTACGGATAACCGCTTTCACTATTTTCTTGAACTAACATATTCAAAAACGTAGCAATATCATCTTCGTGAACAAATGTTCCTTCTATTGCACCTTCAGGTAATACTCGGTTTCCATTAGGTCCTTTGTACCAAACCCTAAAAAATTCTCTAAAATTGAAAGCCTTTGAACCATATTCGTCTGAAATATATTTCTTGAGCTTTTTGCCTAGATCATAGGTGAATATATGCATTTGAGGTAAATCAGAATAGGGGTTATGGTCTCCGTAATGAAACAGGTCCCACTCAGCTTTTTTCTTTTGTTCCATTACATAATCCCACGTATAAACATTTTCATCACTATACTTATTTAGAAGATTAAACGGTGTACCGGATAAAGCAAGAATTTTTGTATGCTTTTTACGTAGAGCTTTTATTACGTTGTCACCTAGTTTAGTTTGAGTACCTTCGTGTGCCTCATCTATAACAATTAAATCCCAATCTAAGTCAAACACTGCATTGTTTTTATTAAAATTTCCACCCACGACCTGAGAACCTCTTAAATCCTGGATTGAAGCGAAATAAATAAAATGTGTACCGTCGCTATCAAGTTTGTGAATTTTCAAATCGTTTTCAGCATCAGTTCTTTCGTCGAAAGTATCTAGAGAATCTTTTGTTTTTCTTTCATAATGATAATCGTTTTTGGAGTTACCGGGGTAGAATATTTTATTAAAATCTTCTCTCCATCCGTCGTCAACTACAGGGCGATGGGTAATTATTATTACACGACGATATTGATTGCGACGAATAACTTCCAAGGCTGATAATGTTTTTCCAAAGCGCATTTTTGCGTACCAAAGCATTTCATTATTTTTTTTGAAAGTTTTAAGTGTTTTTTCGATGGCATCCTTTTGTTCTTCGCGAAAATCTATAGAGGAATATGCCTCCTGAGGTATATCAGCTGAAGATAGTGTATAGTTACCATTTTTGTAGGCTTTGATTGCAGCGATAACAGTTTTTACATCCGTTGCAAACCACTCTTGTCCACTTTGTCCATTTGGCTGAACTTTATGTATTCCAGAGTTCATAAGTACAGCATGAATATCTGTATCCCTAAAAGGGAAAACATATCCCGACTCAGATTTTACAGCTAATTCTGTATATTCAAGTTTATAGCTTACACTCGCTGTTCTTGTATAACTATCTATGCGAGCTTTTGCGGCTTTATTAAGTTTATGACAGTTCGGAACCAAATCTCGTGGGTTTATGTCAGTTTTTAAAGTTGTATCACCGATCTTCAACAATCCTTTGTGCGTCTCATACGGCATACTTAAAACATATATAAGTTTGTAGCTATAAGTTTGTTCGAATTTTTCCATATTTGTAGTCCCCCTTAATAACATCAATAAAAGGAATACTTTTTTTTAAATTTGTCCAATCATAAATTCTACAGTAAATACCGTTGTGAGCATATAAATTATTTTTTTGACACCCCAGGCAAGGAACTAATGTGTTTTCATTAGTATTATCCTCGTCCATACCGATCAATCTTGTTTGAACATTTTCATCTTGTGTTGTATGACATGAATAAGGGACAACGCAGCGTAATCCATCCATTTGCCAAATGTTCCAAGCTATAATGTTTGTAACTATTTTGAGCAAACTAATAGGTGGCTCGATGTTAAATCGTTCTTTGTAATAATCCAGGTAATCATATAATAAATTTTCTCTTGCAAGGAGAACACTATCACCTTGAAACTCATAACCATAAACACTTTTCAAAGCACGAATAGACCATTTAATCCAATCATTTTCATCGGTGCAATTTTCAGTCACTACGCGCATTTTTCTATCAAATAAACCTATGCGTTCGTGGATTGGTATTGAGTTTCCGGTAGTTGTATCATATCTGCTCACAAGATAGGGTGCTTCTCCACAAGTGATTTCTAAACGTTTTGCATCCACGTAGGCTTTCCAGTTCTTTTTACTATCGGAAAATGATATTTTTTCATTATTGGTTGTCCAACCTAGGCCATTTGGTACATTAAAAACATCGGAAACACCAAACCAAGAGCTATCAATCCGATTATTTTGTTCGTTACAAATCCAGGATGGGGTAAAAACTTCTGCTCGATTTCTTATTCTTCTTTCTTGAACTACTTTAGATTTTGCAGCACGGGGTTGTATTACATTGAAAAAATATCCGGTGATGAGTTGGGGTGTTATTTCGGCGCGTTCACTATAGTCAGTGCCATACTCTTCATAATCCCTAGTACACCAAAGAATGTTTTTGCGAGTAGTTTTGTCTTTTAACAACAATCTCAATAATGTGGGACTGATATTTGAAATGTCATCTTCTAAAATATCAATCCGTTTTTCAATTTCATTTTGATGAAAAAATTTTTCCATTTAATATATTTTCTCCGATTCTATAAGAACATAAAATACAGTCTTACATAAAAGCAAATTTGTTTAAGGTCACATGTAGGTACACGACTACGAGTATAACATATCATAGTTTAAAACACAACGAATACTGCAGATTCGTTAAAGGATGCGGGGGAAATATCATAGTGATCTGAAAATAAAAAATCGAGTTTCGCACTCAATTCCTAGGTTGATTGTGAAAGCGAACCTCGACTTGTGAAAATTCAATTTACGAAAAGGAATTTTATTCCCAAAATATTATTGTTTAGTTTTTGCTAATGAAAAAGTACGCATATTAATTTGATTTTTTTGTTCATCCTTAATGATGATATTTTCTTTAGTACGACACAACCTTATTTGACTATTATTCTTTTCTAAATAATCTAATATTTTATCTGCTAATTTAGATGATTTCTCATTTTGTAAATAACAAGATATATAAGCTGAGTTTATATCAGTAGCTTCAAAAAATTTATCACAAAAACTATAGCAAGCTTCCTGGGCATAACCTTTTCCTTGAAAGTCTTTTCCTAACCAATACCCAAACATTGCTAAATTTCCGCTATCTTGAAGATATATCATAGCATCGACTTTTCCTATTGGTTTTTTACTGTCTTTCAATTTAATAGTAAATTCAATGGCTTCGTCATATTCATGCTCAGTATCGCTTTTTAAAAATTCTAAAGCTTCATTTTTATTCTCAAAGCCCTTTTTTAGAGTTGGGTCTAAATGCTTCGTTACCTCATAATCCATTAAACAATCAGCCAGAACATCTAAATCATTGGAATTAGTAGGTTCCAAAATTAATCTTTCAGTTTCGATTACTCCTTGGGATATTTCCTTATATAAATAACCTTCAGCGAAACAAGTTTGACCTAGATATATGCAATTCAATAACACCAATGCACTCATTAATAATGACTTGTATATTTTTTTCAATTTATTCCTACACTCCTTTTGGTTTATATTATGATTTAATTATATCACTGTTTTAAAAATGTCAATTCATCCATTTGATTTAGAAAATAAAATTCTAAACTATGTTGTTGCACCATATTCAATATAGTTATATAATAAGTTCATCTTTTTATATCCAAGGAGTGAATATTATGAGCAAAAATGTACTAATTTTATCAGGTAGTCCTCGCAAAGGAGGAAACTCTGATTTATTATGTAATGAATTTATGCGCGGGGCAAAAGAGTCAGGTAATCGGGTGGAAAAAGTTTTTTTAGGGGATAAAAAAATAAATTATTGTATAGCGTGTTACTACTGTGAAAAAAGTGATGGTGTTTGTGCAATAAAGGATGATATGGCAGAAATTTTAGAAAAGATTCGCTTGGCAGATGTAATTGTTATGGCAAGCCCTGTTTATTTTTACTCTATTGACGCACAAATGAAAGCCTTAATTGACCGCTGCGTAGCTCAGTGGACTAAAATAAAAGATAAAGAATTTTATTATATTATGACTGCCGCCGAGGATAGTGAAACCGTAATGGACTGTACATTAGAGTGTTTTCGTGGTTTTGCAAAATGTTTAGATGGTTCGGTTGAAAAAGGTATTATTTACGCCAAGGGATTTTATAAAGCCGGAGAGGTCAAAGGCTCAAAACACATGATAAATGCCTATAACATGGGCAAAAACATAGTATAGGAGGAGATTATAATGCAATATGTTAAATTAAATAACGGTGTAGAGATGCCAATGCTTGGGTATGGGGTATATCAGATCACAAAGGAAGAATGCGAAAGATGTGTGCTGGATGCACTTAAGGCGGGATATCGTTTAATCGATACAGCTCAATCTTATTTTAACGAAGAAGAAGTAGGCTCGGCTATTAAAAAAAGTTCTATTCCAAGAGAAGAAATATTTTTAACCACAAAAGTTTGGATTGAACATTATGGTTATGAGGAAGCTAAAAAGTCTATAATTGCATCCATGGAAAAATTACAAGTTGATTATATTGACCTAGTTCTTATGCACCAGCCGTTTAGTGATTATTACGGCACATGGAGAGCAATGGAAGAATTTTACAAAGAAGGCAAAATTAGAGCTATAGGTATTTCAAATTTTTATCCTGACAGAATGGTTGATATTGCTTCGTTTGCACAAATTAAACCTATGGTAAATCAAATAGAAATTCATCCGCATTATCAGCAAACTGAAGCTATAAAATGGAATAGAAAATATGGATTACAAGTAGAAGCATGGGCTCCGTTTGGCGAAGGTCGTGGAGGATTATTTGATGACGAAACTTTAAAATCCATAGGAAATAAATACTACAAAACCCCTGCACAGGTAATTCTTAAGTGGCATTTGCAAAGAGGTATTGTGGTTATACCTAAGTCTACTCATTATGAAAGAATGGTAGAAAATTTTAATGTATTTGATTTCACACTCACCGAAGAAGACATAAACCTAATTACCACTTTAGATAAAAATAAAAGCTCATTTTTCTCTCATAATGATCCAGCAATGGTTGAATGGTTTGTCAAAATAGTTGAAGAACGTAAAAATCAACATGACAGTAGTAAAGAAAATAAAAATTGGTAAAAATTTTAACGTTTAATTCAAGACCTTATCTGAGGATTATCAGATAGGGTTTTGCTATTTTCATCTAAAATAGTAATTACCTCGATTTAAATGCGATAGGAGGAACACAGCGATTAATTTCTCCAATCAAAACAAAAATCAGACTACCAAAACTGATAATCTAATTTACCTAAAAATCAGTCATGCCCCATAAGACAAGCCAAACTGGTGCGGATAACAGGACTTGAACCTGCAAGAACTTGCGTTCACATGGACCTGAACCATGCGCGTCTGCCAATTCCGCCATATCCGCACATGCTGCTAATTATAATATATGTTTTAAATAATGTCAATCACTTTGTTTATATTTAAACTGAACTCCTTGAGATCTTAGATTTTTTATAGAATCAATTATTATATGTCTTGGATAAGAGTTTTTACATGAAGGGTAAAATTTTTTGTTCCATAGATGCGAATTTAAAATTTTATCGTCACTTACTAATAAATGTTTACCGCAAAATTCTGTGCTTTTTACACTTGGAAGTCTAAATTGATCCTCAAATCCTTTCAATGAACAAGGATTTCTAGTAATATCAAAAGTGGCATCCAAATGATAAAAATTATTTTCTACTTTTACCATATTCCAAGCGTGTATAATTTTACCTTTTGTTGGACTATTCACATATCCCCAGATAAATCTATTTTCTAAGTTTAGTAAGTCAAAAAACTTTTTTATAGTCTTGGAAATTCCTATACAAAACGCCTTACGATTAACTAAAACACCGTAAATCGAGGAATAATTACGTTGTTCTTGTTTAAGAAAATTAATAACTGGATATTTCCTATTCATAAATTCAAAAAGTGTTACACTGGGATATTCGGTATTCGAGAGTATGTAGTTGTGTAGGTAAACTATCTTATCGATGGGATTTGAGTTTTTGCCGTAGAAGTTCAGCTGTTGCACTAGTGAGTGGTATTCTTTTGTCAATTCGCTTTTCAGGTAAATTCCTCCTCGACATTTAGTATAGAATAATTTTTTTAAATTTCAAGTTGACAAAAAAATATTTTTATTATAGAATTGCATGCAGGTGGCTTTGGGCTTATAGCTCAGTTGGTAGAGCGCCGCGTTCGCAATGCGGAGGCCAGGGGTTCGAATCCCCTTAAGTCCACCATGCTGATGCCTCAATTTAGATACAGTGTAGTTTTTATGTAACGATTACTTTTGAAATTTTATGAGTAATCGTTAGTTTTTTGACTCTAAAAAATATAATCATTACATAAGATGAGCAATCGCTACAAATTTGCATCCGCTTTTGAATTTGAAAAAGCCATGATATAATTGAATGAGAAAAGAGAAAATATTTATTTTGTCTATGTGAGAGAAAATAGACGAAATAAGTGGAGTAGTTGAACAGATAACGTATCTTAGAGATGAAAGTGTATATCGGATAATAAAATTAAAGGTAAAAGGATTTTCATAACTTTTGACCTTGACAGGAAAATTCATAGAAATAAATGCCGGAACAGTAATTGAAGCAAAGGGGAATTTTGTGGTAGATAAAAAATTCAGTAAACAATCCAGTATAAAAGAATACAAAAAAGTCTACCAGCAAGCATTTACAGAATTGAAAAGTATTTGGATAGTGGTTTAATTGAAAGAATCGGACCCAAATTTGCAAAGCAAATCGTAGAAAAATTCGGTAAAAACACGATAAGTGTTGTATACAGAAAACTACACGATAGTCGTGTGGTTCCGTGATAGCTTAAGCGCGGTGTAGGAAGGGCATAAAAAATCCTTTTGATGTAGAATAAAATAGCGGTCTGGAAACTGCTAAAGTATACATCAAAAGGAGGCTATTCAAAATAAATGATACACATAGTTTATCACATACGAAATGGAACTGCAAATACCACATAGTTTTTGCACCGAAATACAGAAGAAAAGCGTTTTATGCGGAGAAGATATAAATAGGAGCAGTATTAAGAGAATTATGTAAATGGAAAGGAGTAAATATAGTGGAGGCAGAAGTATGTTCTTATCATGTACATATGCTTTTGGTTATACCATCAAATACGAGTATATCAAGTTTTATGGGATTTCTCAACGGAGTATAGGAGATAACATGCCTGGTGCCTAGATGGCATCGCTGAGGGTTGTAATATTTTGAGTTGGTCTTTTTCTTGTTGCTTTTGTAATTCTCGTAGTTTAGGTATCGAGTTTCGAGCTTTAAGTAAGTTGGAATTGAATGAATCCCCAGACCATGGAAGCTCCATTGGAGTGGGTATATCAATGCGCAAGTTTGCGCAAAATAATCGGAATAGGTCATATCTTTGATGGAAGTAACTTAATGCTCGTTGTGGATTGTAATCCTTTACATAGTCTTTTATAAAATTTTTTTCACTGTCTATTATATCACGTAATGCACAATAGTAATCATTATAATTTGGAATATTAATCAACTTTATTGCACACTCTTCTGCTGCCATATCTACACGACATTTATATAGCGTCTCAACAAATTCCCAAAGGTCATCCTGCATTATTGCGCAATATCCTTTTTTTCTTAAGTGGAATTGATAGTCTTCTATGCGAGCAGCTAGATTCTCCCTGAGAGATATTAGTCTCTTCTTTGTCTGTTGGTAGCATAGTGATTTACAGAGTGGCCCGGACGAGACCTTTTTTATGAGTGAATTAATTTCCGAAACTTGATCCTCAACAGCTTTGTAAAGCTCTTCATAAGGCAGCCAGAAGTCTTGTAACCTTAAATTTGATAATTTATCGGCTGCATCCATAAATTTCTTAGAAGCATTAAATAAGTATTTTTCGCAATCTACAAACATAGTTTTGATAGTAGTTGCAGAATCAGATTGCTGTTCTGGAACTAATTGTTGTGTAGATTGAGTACTTGGGTTAGGTGGTAGTTGAGTTTGTAATCGAGTTTGTAATGTATTAACTACATCCTCAAGTTTGCTCATACTTGCCTGTAAAGCTCTATCAGTGATTACTTTTTCAGCGAGGGAATCCTCAGTCATCAAACACCACTCATATATTTTCAAAGGATCATTAATCAATGTTTCATAAGGATCGACGACAGTGCTACCTACTAACATTATAACGTTATCATCTATAATAACGTTTCCATTTCCATCCTTAGTAACTTTTTCGTTTTCAATAATGAGATCCTTTATTCTATGATAAAATGGCTGGTAGATATTACCCGGAGCAACGCCTATAATAGCCCTACAAATTTTACTTAACGTTTCTAATCTTTCAATTCCATTACCAATCTTTTGATATCCATTTTCGTTTATTCTGGTGTTTATTTCTCTCTGATTCTCAGGCGAGGTTTCCCAATAGTAACGGGCACAAACATCAAAGGAACGTGTCAAAAGTTGTGTAATGAGTCTGCATGCTTTGTTATCTAGATAGTCATTATTTTTTTGTTGATTTCTTAAATTTTTTGCTCGAACGGCGTTTAGAGACCCCTGTCTCGTGGGAATCGCAAATTCCGGAGCCGTTGGCTTCTTATCCGTTGATCTCGTAGTTGCCGGTTTCTGAACCGGCAGTATATTAGCCGAAACGTAAGGGGCAGCAATACTAAGAACTGATACCAAACTTGCAGCAAGTGCAGTTGTAATTTTTTTACCTCCTGAAACATCAGAAAGCTCTTCGCTATCGAGCTGATCTAGTGCTAAATTTTCTAATTCTTTTTTAAATTCTCTGGGTGATTTACAGTATTTATATAATTTTTCTAAGTCTTTGTCCATAAATTAAACATCTATCCTTTCTAAAAATATAATCTAATAACTATAATAATATTATTTTAACATATTCTCGCGACATTGTAAAGATATAATTTTTTAGTACACAAAACAAACAATTAAATAAAATGTAGTTGATACCATTGATTATTTTATAGTCTACAAAAAGCATAAAATACCGTTGTGTCAATGCGTAGCTAAAGTCAGTAATGCAAACATTTGTGTTGTTATGTTAAAAACAAAACTATAAATGTCATGCAAATTTAAGATAATCTAAAAAGTATTTAAAAACCGGTAGCTCAGATTAATTTATAGGTAATAATTAAAGTTTTTATCAAGTTCCGAATTGTATTAATTTCATTTAAAGAATATTTTGATTTTACGCAGTTTTGTTTTTGCATAAATAAAGATCCACCCGGATAGCAGGTGGTATTTCGTTTTCTAGCATAGCCTAATTAATACTGGGGTTTGTTTCATTTTCGGAATTTTTTGGGGCTGATTTTTGAACAACTGTGGATAAGTATCGAATTTTTTCATTTTATAAATGCAACCTCTGGTAAGGGAGTTGCATATACCTTCGTATAGTTAAAATCTAAAAAATTATTTTTTAGTTTTATATTATTTGATGGTGAAAAATTCCATATTTAAGAAAAAATATTATTAAATTGTTGATTGAATTTTTATATCTTCTGGTGAACTAAACACTGGGGCAGAATTTTTGAAATTGGAGGAAAATTGGATATAAAAAATGATCATAACCATATCTAAAATATGATTATGAGCTGATTTGTTTTTAAAAAAATCTTATTTAGCCATTTCTAATAGCTTATCTTTAATGTGATTAACGTATACTTTAAGGGTATTTTCTATATCATCGCATATTGGTTTATTTATATCATTATTACTTTCAAGGGCATCAAGAGGGCATCCGCCTCCACATAAGAAAGTAAACTTACAATTTTTGCAATTAGCCATTTTAAAGCGGTCTCTATCTGTCCACATTTTTAGTCTATCTTCTTCGATATTCACGCTGTTTTCATCGAATGTTCCGATTCTGTAATCACGATTTCCAACGCATGATAAACAAGTGGCAATGGTCCCGTTGGGTGAGAAACAATATTCTACACCTGCCGCAGAGCCGCAATATGTATATTTCCAAGGTTTTTTCTTATTACCCGGTGTGTCAAAAAAATTTAGGACAATACTATACACTGGTGAAATTATGTTTTTTAAAAATGAGGTTTTTGTACCGTAAAAACCGTTTTCGATCAAATTGTTTAATATACTAGAGTTCGTTATGATATTACAAGATTTCTTTTTGCAATTATGACACTGAACAGGAGCTACATATGGGTAGAACAGTGAATTTTCGAGCCAACCTTGTTTTTTAAAAACTTTTTTTAATTCGCCAAGATAACCAATGTTTTCTGCATCTGTATTTATTCTTAGACTAACTTTTATTCCTAATTCTAAAATTTTATTAATTCCCCTACAAATGCTATCAAACGTACCGCTTCCGTCTGCACGAATTCTTCGTTTATCATGTATAGATTTATTTCCGTCCATTGTAACTTGAATTGACCTTATTTCATTTTTGTATTCTTTTAATAATTTACAATAATCATCATCTATAGTGGTGGCATTGGTAATAATGCCTGCCTCTATTTTTGTTTGACGAGCAAATTCCAAAACTCTTTTTACAATAGAAAAGTTGCATTTTAATAGTGGTTCACCACCATATAGCAAAACATTTGGTTTATTGGATTTGTTGGAGTTTTTTTCCTCATTGTATTTATCGACATACCCTTTAATATATTCAAAAATAGTGTTTAATTGACCATCCGACATTAAGTCAAAACATTTATGCTGTTCATCACTTTCGAAGCAGTATGTACATCTTAAATTGCAACTTACTGTTGGGCATATTACAAAATGATAGGGTTCTGTCTTGCTTTTTAACTGTTTGCCCATGTATATCATTTTGTTAATTTGTTCTTGTTCTTCTTCTTTGTTGTCAAAAATATATCCTCTTGATTTTAATGTTTTATGAAGCGTGTCATTGCAGTTGAAAGTAAAATCTTTAGTAAAAATAACTTATCCTAATTGTCTGTTATGCTTCCGAATATTTACTTCTCATTTTTGAGTTTCTATTAAATTTTTATATTTTTTGCAGCTCTTTACAAGGTCTGAATGCTTGCCGGCTGAGAGGACGACTCCTTTGTCCATAAAAACAATTTTATCGGCATATTTCAAATTTGATATCCTGTGTGTTATAAAAATCACGGTTCTATCTTTAATTTTGCTTATCTCCTCAAAGACTATTTTTTCTGAAACAGGGTCCAGTGATGATGTCGGTTCATCAAAAATCAAAATTGGAGCACTCGAAAAAAACACCCTTGCTAAGGCTAATTTCTGCCATTGTCCGCCTGATAATTCTAATCCGTTTTTCTCGAACATCTTTGACAAATAATTTTCGTAGTTTTCTATAAAGTCTGTCGATAATGATTTTCTAGCTGCAGTTTTTATGTCTTCAATTTCGTTTTCTCTTTCTATATCACCAAACGAGATAAAGCTTTTAACAGATGTAAAGTATCTTCTAAAATCTTGATATATACCCGAAAATAATTTTTTGTATTCTTTGAGATTATACAAATATATATTTTTGCCATTTAGTAAAATTTGTCCTGAAGTAGGGTGATAATGTCTTAGAAGCAAATTCGTAAGTGTTGATTTTCCGCAACCATTTTTTCCGATTATACATATCTTTTCGCCCGGATTAAATTTTAGATTGATGTTTTCGAGCACTGATTTACCATCATCACAATATCTAAAACTCACACCTTTAAATTCTATGGTGTATTTTTCGCCAGCTTTTAATTGCAGTTTGTTGTTTGGAGAATCGTCATAATTTTTCACTTCTTCAAATTTGAAAAATTCAAATAGTTGATTTATAAATAGCACTCCACGATAACTTTCGGAAAACAAAAAAGCAATTTGGCCTATAGAATTTTTAAAAGATAGTATTATTGTGCAATAGAAGACAAAATTTGAAATTGTAATTTCACCACTGGAAACAGAAAGAACAATTTTATAAATCGCCACGAATAGGCCGATGGAAGAAACAAATTGTGATAAACAAACCCTGAAAAATTCACTTTTACCAAATTTTTTCCAACGTCCAATAATCAAATTAAATACTTCAGATCTTTTTTTACCAAAATATTTTTCCAAACTAAACGATCTAATCTCTTTTAGATAGTCTTTGTCCGTCAAGATATGAAACATATACCAACTCTTACGTTCGTCCGTTGCGTTCTGTTTTATCGTGCCTATGAATTTTTCTTGAGTTTTACACCTTATCCAAACAGACGGTGTTGTAAATACAACTAACAAAATAAAAATTTTAAAATCAAAAACCAATAGAATTGCTAGCACAGATGCCAGCTCTACGAGTGAACATAGCAGTGAAATCGTGGTGGTTATCATTTGGAAACATTCTGAATTATAATTATTTAAAACGCCGAAGTATAAGTCTTGGAACTTCTGGGTATAAAAAATTTTGAAATCAATTTTTTTAAATTTTTCCAGTATGGTACTTTGCATATCAAATAGCAAAATACGTGATGTAATCGAATAAATAGTCGAACGAAATATTGAAACGATCTCTTTTAATAGGACTAAAAAAACATATGTTAAGCACAGCAGTGTTAAAATTTGTTTTGTTTTATCTCCTTGTAAACCCATTTCAAGATTAGAAATAATTAACTTGAAAATATAAGAAATTAGTATTAGCGAAATCCCCAAAGCCATGATCGAAAGCAAAGAAATCAGTAGCATACATCTGCCCAAGCTTAAGGCTCTTTCAAACATGAATAAATATGCACTAATAAAGGATTTTACCGTGTTATGCACCTCCAGTTTGGCGGCGTGTAAAAGGTAATGGTTATCGTACCCGAAAAAAGCGTAAAAACGGTAGAAGTCAAAGAAGATGAAAGTGATGGGTTAATTCAAATTTTTGGGAAGATATCTTCATAGAGTTTTTGCTGAAAAAGAGATAAGTAGACCATTAAAATTGGGCGTAGAAATGAAAAACTCTCACCAGTGGCGAGTGAAATTACCTGGACAAATAATTTGCTAATTATGGCCGGGCGTGAGCTGGACTGCTAAATTTATAGTATGTTATTCGAAAGGACAATGTTTTCAGATAAAAAGAATGCGTTGTTTATTTCAAATAATTCAGGACTTTCGTGTTTACGAGACAATTATGTATTAAAATTTTTAAATTTATCAGAAGGACATAAAAAGAAAAATTTGTAAAAAGCTATCACAAAACATGAAAAATTTATTTATATTTTAACACGCTTTAAAAAATACAATGACCTGTGCGTTTGTATCACCTCTTGAGTAATTAGACATAGTAGAGTTTTTATATTTTGAGATAGATCGATACCCTCTGCTAAGTAGAGGGTATTTAAAATGAATGATACTTCCGATCGTGTATATATGCTTTTGAACATACCACCAAAGATTAGTATATCAAGTTTTATGGGATTTCTCAAAGGGAAAAGTAATTTGATGATATATGAAAAATGGGGGAATCTTAAATTCAAATATCGAAACCTAGAATTTTGATGCAGAGGTTATGTAGATACAGCAGGAAAAAATGCAGTTAAAATAAAGGATTACATCAAAAATTAGTTTAAACAAGATGAATGTAGAACAGAACTTCGCATGTTAACCCCTCAGCTAGGCGGGGGAGGCTTTGATCTCCTTTGTTTTCGTGTGGCTTTAAAACAAATCGATGATATTATTTTTATGAGTCTAAAAATTACAAAAATGAATATTGATATAATCATTTGCCTAGTGTAAAATAATTCTTGTGATCACAACTAATTTTAATAAGGAGAAGATTGATGAAAGCTTTTTTTAAATCTATTTCTTCAGCTGTTTTGGCTGCATCTTTGGTTTTAGGGGGAAGTTCTGCTATTCGGGCAGAAGGAGAAGAGAGTAAATCGGGGGACGTTAAACTCGAACCTGTTTTCTTAGCAAATGTAATGATTGAAATGAATAATGGACCCAGAGATTTTAGGTCAGAAGATTTGAAAAATTTAGCATGTGTTAGTAAAAAAGCTGCTGATACAATGAATATAGTCAGGAGATTTGACTTTACTCATCTTGGGGGAATAACTAATAGTACTATAGCGGAGATGAAATTAAGAGAAGCATTTAAATTTCACCCCAACATTGAAACCATTGCCTGCTCTAAGAAACAGTTTAAATTGTTTGTAGAATCTGAAAGTACTATGAATTTTCTTAGAGGAGTTATGGATGGCAGAAAAGGAGGAGCCCCCATTAACTTTGAGATTAGGGGTGTAATGCGTAGCAAGGCAATGTTATATGGCAACAAGAAAGAATGTAATGCACTGTTGAGAATTAAAAACTACAAGCAAAAATTGAAGGGTTTTAAAGTTACTTGCCATGAATTTATCCCAATAATAAATGTAGAGTTCAGAATGTTTCCCCACGGTATGACTGGAGGACTAAGAGGAATCGTAAGAGATATAGAAAGTCGAGGAGATGGAGAAATTATAGGGTGTGGATATTATTGTAGTGTTGATCCGGAAGGTACCCCTCCTAGCCCAGAAGATGTGATGGCGATAGTACCTCGTACTAAAATATTTTTCGATGGCAACACACGTACCAATTGTGCGGTGCCTGAAGAACACCGAAACGCTGAGCATTTTGCCTTGTTCCCGGGAATAGACGACGGAATACTAAAAATAGAACCAAGGGATTTCGCTGCCAACTACTTATACATTTTTGCAAAACATGTACACGACTTTACTGGGAATAGCTCCCCCGTTAATAAATAATTCTCTTTAGTTATATAATTAATTTATAAATCGTAATGCTACTTCCTCACCGTAGAAAGTGGAGGATGTAAACCGAGTACCATGGGGCATACAGGAATTCACGTTTGTGCACACTGTGTAAAACGCTCTCAATCTAGTGAATGCGGAGTGGTTGAAATAAGAAACCACCTCTTCAAGAATTGCTGAGGACAGTTAAGTGAGTGGCAGTTCACAAATCATCTGATATAAATAAAAGGAGCTGCGGGATTTGAAATCTCGCAGTTGTTAATTTTACCAAAAAATCTCATTTCTTCCGCTCAAAGCTCTTGAAAGGGTTGTTTCGTCTGCATACTCTAAACTAGCTCCCATGGGAATACCATATGCCAAACGTGTTATTTTAATATCAACATCTTTGAGTAGTTTAGAAATATACATCAAAGTAGCCTCGCCTTCAACAGTAGGGTTAGTGGCCATTATGATTTCTTTTATTTCAGAAACCGAAGCCTTGACTCGGCTGATAAGCTGGGGGATTTTTATCTCATTGGGGCCTATACCGTTCAGAGGAGAAATTACACCATGCAAAACATGATAAGTACCGCTGAACTCTTGAGTTCTCTCAATTGCATCAACGTCTTTAGGATCCTCCACAACGCAAATCACGGAACTATCACGTGATCCGTCAGAGCATATATGACATATTTCTTTGTCAGTAAAGTTACAACAATTCTTGCAGCAATGAATTTTATCTCTTGCTTCCAAAATTGCGTTAGCAAAAGAAGTGGCGTTTTCTGAAGACATCTGCAAAACATGATACGCAAGCTTCTGAGCAGATTTTCTACCTATGCCCGGTAGACGCTCAAAATGTTCAATAAGTTTTATTAAATATATACTTCCATTCTTCCACATACTAGAAAAGTCCCGGCATATTCAATTTACCTGAGATTTGTTCCATCACAGATTCTTTATCCTTAGATGCTTTTCTTAGCGCTTCATTGGTGGCGGCAATTATCATATCGCAAAGCATATCTACATCTTCGGGGTCTACGATTTCGGGTTTTATTTCCATGTTTTGAATTTCCATTTTACCATTCACGGTTACCTTAACCGCTTCTCCTCCGGAAGTTGCAAGATATTCTTTTGTTTCTAGCTTAGCTGAAGCTTGTTCCATTTCTTCCTGTGTTTTTTTTGCCTGCAACATCAACTGCTGCATATTTCCCATTGGGTTTCCGCTTTTTGGTAGTCTTACTTTCATAATTTATTTTCCTCCTATTTTATAATAACATCTATATTACTGGATTTTGCACTTTGAATCAATGACTCTAAAGGACTAACTTTTGAGATACTACTGTCTGCGTGAGGAGATGGTTCATAAGGCCCCAGATTATAGGGTTTTCCTAAAACTTCAAGTATTATTTTTTTAAGTTCATTTCTACACTCAGGTTTTTTAAGTAGTTCAAAAGCTAAAAGGTTTTTGGGGCTTATGAGTATATGGTTTCCTCGCTTGTAAGCCTTTGACTCCACAAGTGCAAAATTAAGTGAAGTGAGTTCGGGGTTGTCTTTTACCTTATCCAGTATTTGACTCCACTCCTTCAAATCACTAGGCGAGGAAGGGTCTAAAGTCGGCTTCGAAACTTGAGTTGGTTTGGTAGGTTCAGACATATCTTTTTGATTTGCGGGAGATGGGGGCAAAGGAGCCGGCTTTGAAAACTTACTGCACATTTTTACCAAAGCTATTTCTAGTTCAATTTTTTTGTTATTGCCTGAGCTGATATTTTTGTAAGTTTGCTGAAGTATGTTGGTGCAATCAATTATATCTTGAAGTGCGATAGAAGGCAAAATGCTACTTTCCGTGAGACTTTGATCCGGAAGATAATCCAAACAATTTGTTGCCTTAAAAATCATAAGCCCACGGAAATACTCGAGCATCTCTTCGCAAACCTTTCCAAAGCTTACAGTTTTTCTATAAATTTCTTCAAGCATCTCAAGAGATTTTAAAAATTCGGCGGAAAATATAAAACTCGCCATCTTGTTTATAAACTCTTTTTCTGGCATACCTAAAATGATTCTCACGGTTTTTTCGTCTATAACCGAGTTTTCGCAAGCATTCCGACATTGTTCCAAAATTGATAGGGCATCTCGCATAGCTCCGTCGGCTAGCTTTGAAATTAAAAGTGCGGCAGGTTTTTCAATTTCTATTTTTTCATTTTTGCATACTTTTTCAAGCTGCGAACATATCTCCAGTGGAGAAAATCTATTAAACTCAAATTTCTGACACCTGGAAACTATCGTTAAAGGTAGTTTATGCACTTCAGTGGTAGCTAAAATAAAAACCACATGAGACGGCGGCTCTTCTAAGGTTTTTAAAAAGGCATTAAATGCACCCGGGGAAAGCATATGAACCTCATCAACTATGTAAACTCGATATTTACACTTAGTTGGAGTGAATGCCATTTCATCTCTAATGCTTCTTATGTTTTCCACTCCGTTGTTGCTCGCGGCATCTATTTCTATGATATCTAGAAAATTCTCTAAATTCACACTCTTACAAAACTCGCATTCTCCGCATGGATTGCCCTCCCTTGGAGAACAGCAATTTATAGCCCTAGCAAGTATTTTAGCACAAGAAGTTTTACCCGTACCACGAGGGCCTGTAAAAAGATAAGCATGCGATATCTTCCCTGAAGAAACTTCATTTTTCAAGATACGCGTAATGTGATTTTGTCCAACAACATCGTCAAAAGCTTGAGGACGCCATTTACGGTAAAGCGCTCTATGCAATTTCTTCAATACCACCTTGCCTTAAATCGTATAATTCAACATACAGTCGAACGAACTAACCATATCGCACGAAAAATATTGTTTAATGCTGCTCGGTTCCCCGCCTGACATGGTTCACAATCATTCGTCGCATGGGACCCATCCAACTGCATGTTGAATCATACGCCTATTGATTTAGCTCAAAAGGATATATATAATATTATACACATAGGTTTAAAAAAATTCAACTATTATTTTTTAGAAATGAGAGAAAATAATTGGAAGTTAAAATAGCACATTGTTCCGACTTTCATTTAGGTGTTAAAAATGGTTCGAGTAAAACCGCTATAACCAACGTTGAGCGAAAAAAAGTATTATTAGAAGTTATAGAAAAGTGCAAACAGCAAGCCGCTCAGTTACTATTGATATCGGGCGACTTCTTTGATGATGTTAAAGTAAGTCCCTCAGAAGTAGAGGAGATTAAAACTATTCTTTCAAGTTGTCCTGAAATTAAAATTTTTATTTCACCCGGAAACCATGACCCTTTTACTCCGGATTCTCCTTATGCTGTTTATAAATGGCCTCAAAACGTTTATATCTTTAAAAATACCAATATCGATTATTTTGAGTTGCCGGAGCTCAAAACTCGGGTTTGGGGCGCAGCTTTTAGAAGTATCTACCAAACAGAAGGCATGCTGTCAAAAATTCCTGAGCTTAGTAGAGACTTTTTAAATATATGCATGATGCATGGTACTGTAACCGCAAAAGATAAAGATTACTATAATCCAATAAAGCTCTCAGAAATTGAAAACAGCCATATGAATTATATTGCTCTAGGACACATACACAAAAAAACTCCAATATCTAAAATAAATGATACTTTCTACGCGTATAGCGGTTCTCCTTTTGGAAATGGCTTTGGCGAAACGGGGGATAAAGGTATCTACATAGGAATCATCTCTCAGAATAACTGTGATTTGAAATTTCAAAAAATTAACTCCAGAAATTATGAAAAACTAACTTTAACCCTTAGCTCGGCTGATAATTATAGTGAACTTTCGAATTTTATCATTAAGGAAATTCAGCACCACTACGGTGAAAACTTTGCTCAAAATTTATATGAGATAACTTTAAGCGGAAGCATAAAAGAAGATTTTTTAATTGACCCAAAATATTTAGAACTATTACTTCAAAACAAACTCTTCTTTGTAAAAATAATAGACAAAACGACTGTTGAAATTAATGTTGAAAAATTAGCTTTTCGAAACGATTTCAAAAGTATGTTCATTAAAAAAACACTTCAAAGAATAGACGCTGCTCAAAGTGAAGAGGAAAAAAATCTGCTTGAGAAAGCTCTGAAGATAGGCATAAAAGCTTTCACGGAGGATATCACTTGCTATGAAGATTAAAAAAATAGAAATAAACAGTTTTGGAAAATTTGAGAATTTTGAGCTATTTCTTGAGGACGATATTCAGGTTATATATGGAGAAAACGAAGCCGGAAAATCTACACTAATGGAGTTTATAAAACTTTTGCTGTATAGTCGGCGCAAAGGGGAAACTACCTGCACTGAAGATAAACTTCTTAGAAGTAAATATTCTCCTTGGAGCGGTAAAAACATGCAAGGTGCTATGGAGTTTTCTTGGAATGGGTGCGACTATCGACTTGAAAAAAAAATAAGTAATATATCTGCCCTTAAGGATGTGACCAAGCTCTACAACTGCTCACTGGGAGAATTAATAAATCTCGGTAAAAAAGAAGAAGTTGGCGAGCGCCTCTTTAAGCTCGATTTATATAGTTTTGAAAGAAGTAGCTACATCTCGAATTTTGCAAACCATGGTTTTCAAGATATTAAAAACTCAAAAGACTCTTTACTCAATAAAATGTTTAATCTATCTTCCTTGGAAGAAGAGGAAGTTTCGGGGATTAAAGTTATTTCTCGGATAGAAGACGCTATAAAACAACTGTATACTCAGAGAGGGAAAAAAGGTAAAATTCAACGCCTAGAGGAAGAGATAAAAACTTTGAAATTAGAAATAGAAACAGCTAAAAATATTGAGAAAGAAAAAGACGTTTTATCAAAACAGTTGACCCAAATAGAAAGTTTAATAAAAGAAAAGCAGAGTCTTGAAACCCAAATAGATAAACTATCAGTTTACAATAAGATATGTGCTTTGAAAGAAGTAATAGAATTAGTTAAACTTAAGCAAGATTGCGAAAACAAAGTTAAATGCATCGGTCCGGAAAATCTACAGGATTTTTTAAATTATCTTGAAACCTTGAAATCTGAAATAAATTTAGAAGAAACTAAACAAAAAGAACTTAAATCCAAAATTTCACAAAATTTCATACCGGTTTCTGAGGAAGACCTAGAAAGGTTAAATTTGCAAACGAAAGAACAAGAAGAACTGAAGAAACGTTTAGATAAAGTAACTTTTTTCGCAGGATTAAAAAGCATTCAGAATATAAAAAAAGAAGATATACAGCAAATCTACAACAACAAAATTTTACACTTACTCAGTGAATACGAAAAAGAAAAAAATCAGCTTGAAACGCTAAAGACTGAACTTGAATCTTTAAAAGCCAATCAGGCTAATGCAGAGATTCAAAGTGCTGAGCTACAAGCTTGTCTTAAAGAAAAAATTTTTAAATACAAAATGGTGTGGATTTTAGTTATAGTTTTTATTTTTTCTGCCGTCGCAGCATATATTTTTTTAAGTTTAAGTAATGAGGTAGCTTCAGCGGTTGCCTTTTCATTGGTAGCGGTGATTTTGCCGACGATTTGGAATCTAAAAACTTTAAAACCTCAAATTGCTTCTTTGAAAGAAAAAATACACGAACTTGGAAAGGAACTAGCAAATCCGGAATTTGAAAAAATAAAATCACTTATTCTGAACCACGAGAAAAATATGTCTCAAAGTGATATAAATGCTCAGACCATCTTAAACAATCAGCGAACAGAACTTGAAGCTCACTTAAGAAATTCTGAAGCTGCTTTCAAGGAACTTTTAAGTGCAAAAAATATTTCTAGCGTTTCTCAATACTATGAAGCTTACGCCAAAACAAAAACCTTTTATGAAAATAAAGCAGAGCTAGAAAGTGTAAATGAAAAAATTCAAGAATTAAAATCTAGGTTTATAAAAGACATATCCAAATATTCTGTTGCAGCGAATTACGAAGAGTCTTTAGGGTTACTTGATCAGCTTCATTGTATTTCTAAAAACATACATGAGTATCAACAGAAAATTTCTATCAAACTAGAAAATATAGGCTCACATACAGATAATCTCGAAGATCTTGAAAATCAATTAAATAATCTTGAACCGCAACTCAGTAGCTTTGATTTTTCAGTTTCTCCTCAGGACATAAATTCTTTGACGTCTAGGCTAAACGAACTTAAAAGCATGAAACTATCCGATATAAAATTTGAAATTCGAAATAAGATGAAAGTTCCAGCAAAAAGTTTGGCGGAGCTTGAAAAAGAACTGTTTGAAAAAAATTCTCAGTTTAGAGCTGCAAGCGAACACTTAAAGGTATTAAACCTTACAAATGAACTTATTCAAGAAACAGAAAATGAGTTTAGAAAAAAATTCAATCCCCAATTAGATAAACTTGCTTCTAAAATATTTTGTAAACTCACTTCAAACAAATATACTGATGTGTATATAAAAAAAGATTACTCCATAGAGATTGGAAAAGATTCAATCCACAGAAATTTTCAAAATTTTAGTAGCGGTACTATTGACCAGGCTTACTTGGCGTTAAGAATTGCACTCTCAAAACTTATTTCTAAAGAAGCAAAAGTGCCAATATTTATTGATGATATACTAGCGAGGTACGATACTAAAAGAATGAAAAACGCTTTGGAGTTTTTAAAAGAAAATTCCAAGTGCACTCAAACTATCATTTTTACTTGCCACGAAAAACTAGCACAGTCTGCTCATGCTGAGGGAATTAAGGTCATGATTCTGTAGAATTATATTTTTGAAGATGAGAAATTTTTAGCTTGTCTATCGTTTTATTTTGAAGTAAATAAACTTCTGAACTTGAATTGGCAATTACTTTTCTATAGATGTCTTTAACTTTTAAATATCCTTGGGATTTGCCATCTATGCTGTAAACTATTAATTTGTCATCCGAAAGAACAAAAATGCGGTGCTTAGTATGGCAAATGCTTTTTGAATTTTGATTGGTTTCAAAGTGAGATTTAAGCTCTCCGGAGGTATCAATCAGATATATTTCATCGTCTGAACTTGTGCCCTCAGAAGCCGAAAGACAATAGCAAAGACCCCACTCTTCATTAAAACTGTAATCTTTAAGAAGCTGATTATTGTATGAAAGTTTTTTGATTTTACCTGTCTTAGGATTTATAACACAAAGGTAATTGTTGCCGATAGCTAAAATGTTTCCATTGGAGAAATATTTTAAGTCTGTGATGGTATTATCTTCGAGTTTAAAAATATGTTCGGGTTTTTCGGATTTAAAATTTAGAACGTACACACTAGAATTGGTGTTACCCTCGCCAATAGATACTCCTCCTACTGCCGCTTTGTTCCCTTGGGGATTTAAAGCAATAGAAGATGCGTAAATTTCCGAAAAATAGTATTTATACTTTTCTGTGTTTTTACGACTCCAAATTGTACATTCCGAGAGATAGTTTTGAGATTCGGTTATGAGAGAATAAGTGCCATTATCCAGGATATCTGCAGCTAAAATATTGTTTTCACATTTGGCCTCATGAAGTGTTCGAGCTACGCTTTCAATTCTGAACTTTTTCCCGCCTACGTCGTATAAAATTGCTCTTATCCCCGCAGACTTCAATCTAGGACAGTTCAAATTATGGCTTTCTTCTCTTACTTTATATGCGGATTTATTTAAAACCCCGCAAACCATATCGCTTACAGATATAATATCGCTTCCTAAAAAATCAAGGCAATCATAAGGCACTTTATTTCCTTTTATCTTTTGAGGAAACTTCCCGGATTTAAAACTAGATTTCCAACTGTTCTCGAAGTAAAGCAAGACATTTTCAGGATAAAGTTTCGATTTATTTGACCACAATATTAAAAACAAAAAACTACATATCAAACAAAACAATATTTTTCTTATTTCTTTGAATGTTTTTTTATTCCAACTATTTTGATTGTTGTCAGCGGTCTTAGGCAAAAACGATTTAAATTTCATTATGGTTTGCATCCTTTATTTCATAAAATACTTTGTTTAAGTATAGCCCTTGAGGAGGTGCGGTGGGACCTGCACACGCCCTATTTCTTGCTTCTATTATTTTAGGAATATCTTCTTTTTTGAATTTCTTTTGAGCTACTCTTAAAAGCGTTCCCACCAGTATACGCACCATGTTATATAAAAACCCGTTCGCACTTACAGTAATTTCAACCATATTATCTTTTTTAGTAACACTAAAATCATATATCGTGCGAACCATATTTCGAGGCTCTCTTTTATCAAGGGTTGCAAAGGAAGTAAAATCATGTGTGCCGATAAACAGCTTGGCCGTTTCGTTTAAGTAGTTTACATCTAAGTCATACCAGTAATGAAGAGCATGATTACAATAAAACGGATTTCTAATTCTATGATTCCAAATTTTGTACACGTACTCTTTTCCTTTGCAGGAATATCGAGCGTCGAAATCCAAAGGAACCTCTCTGGCGCAAGTTGCAGCTATATCAGAGGGCAATAATCGGTTTAGCGCATAGACTAAATTCACAGCTTTTATTCGGTTAAACGTTTTAAAGCTTACTCCATACATATTGGCATGAACAAATGAATCTGTGCGGCTGCAGCCTTTTATATCCACAGACTCTTTTAAAATTTTTTCGAGTGTACTTTGAAAAACTTCTTGCACACTAAGTGCGTTTTCTTGAACCTGCCAACCATGATAGTTACTACCGTCATATGATAGTATCAGTAATATATTTCTTAAATTTTTATCCATAAGTTGCATCCTATAACTCCTAAAATAAGAATGAATGTAATCAAAATTGCTGCAAAATCTACAGGTTTAAATTCATATGATTTAAAATTCGAGTGTGGTTTTGAGCTATCATAACACCTGGATTCAATTGCTAAGGCTAAACTATCCGCTCGGCGAAGTGAAGAGACCAGCAACGGCACAAGTACTGATAGCAGATTCTTAAAAAACTTTAGTATATTCCGGGTTTTAAAATTTGCTCCTCTGGCTCTTTGAGCGTTAATTATTTTAGTAGTTTCTTCAAAGACTGTTGGAATGAATTTTAAGGTTATAGTTATCGTAAGGGCAATATCTCGGGAATTTATTCCTAGAAACTCAAAGGGTGCAAGAATTTTTTCCACGGAGTAAGCAATTTGAGTGGGGGAGGTTGTAAACATTATTGATGAAGTAGTTATCATCAGTGTTATGAGCTTTATAATCATTATACAGCTTAACTTGATGCCTTTTTGCGAAACGTAAAATTTACCGCTAGTAATTAATCTAGCTTGTGCCTCAAACATCAAATTGATAAATGCAGTTATAAGTGAAATAAATATGAGAGTTTTATTGTTTTTTACAAAACGAACAGCTGAAATGTTAGTGAGTTTCATCAGGATTCCACAGCCCATTGAAACCAAAATCAAAGCACTTAAACTACGAACCCAAAATATTACTATCGTCATTAAAAAGAAAATGAGCAGTTTTGTTCTGGGGTCTAGTTTATGTATTATTGAATCTCCGGGCAAATATTTGCCAACTGAAATGTTTTGTATCATAATGATTCACCGCCTTGGTGTTTCAGCAGTTTTACAATTTCTTTTTTCGCTTGATTGACTGTAAGTATGTTTTCGGAAACGTTAAAACCTTTGTCTTTTATTAAATTCATAATTTTGGTAATTTGCAAAGGCTCTATTCCTATAGCGTGCAAACTTTGAGTATTGATTTTGAGCAAATCTTGGATACTTCCGAAATATATAGCTTTACCTTCATTCATTATCAAAACTTTATCGCACACTTTTACAATTTCTTCTAAAACGTGTGAAACGATTATTATGCTATTTTCTTCGTGCTTGTGGTAATTTTCCAAACACTCAATTAAACTCATTTTACCTTGAAAGTCCATGCCCGCTGTGGGCTCGTCTAAAACTAAGATTTCCGGTTTTAAAGCTATAATCCCAGCGATAGCACAGCGCCTTTTTTCTCCTCCTGAAAGAGAAAGAGGGAAGCGGCCTAATATATCTTTGGGAATACCCAGTATATTAGCGGTTTTTTCTACGGTTTCTTGAATTTCTTTTTCATCATAGTTTTGATTCCTAAGCCCAAAGGCAATATCATCGAAAACTGTATTTTCAAAAAGTTGCTGTTCAGGATGCTGAAAGACCAGTCCTACTTTAAAGCCTACATTCTCCTTAAGAACATTTCTTCCATTCAAAAGCACTTCACCGCTATCAGGTTTTAAGATACCACCCAACATTTGAATCAGTGTGGATTTCCCCGAGCCGGTTTTACCTAAAATCCCCAGTACTTCTCCTTTAGCTAGAGAAAAACTTACGTTTTGAACTGTAGGCTTTTGGATTTTATTTTCCGTCTTATATGTATAAGTTAAATTTTTTACTTCAATCATTTCTATAGCTCTCCAGTAACCTAACAATTTCATCCGCGCAATCTTGGGTATCAAATGCCTTTAAAGAAACATCGTATCCTAACTCTTTTAAATAAGCTAATATTTCGGTTGACTGCAAAGGGGAGATACAAGGGTTTTGCCAAAATTCTTGGTTTGAAAGTATTGAAACAGGAGAACCTATAGATTTAATTCTCCCTTTGTCCATCAGTATAACTCTATCTGTAACCACTACCTCTTCGGTAAAATGAGTAACAAGGATAATCGTAATCTTATCTGAGCGGTTGAGTTTAAGCAACAAGTTCATAATTTCGTTTCTACTGTGCGAGTCCAGCATAGAGGTAGGCTCATCCAAAATGATAATTTTGGGTTTCATTGCGAGTATACTTGCAATATTCAGACGCTGTTTTTGACCGCCTGATAAATATGAAGTAGGGACTTTTTGAAAACCGCTCATCCCAACAGCATGTAAAACTTCTTCTATTATAAACTCCATCTCAACCTTAGGAACACATAAATTTTCCATTCCGAAGGCTATTTCTTCTTCAACTGTACTTGCAATGATTTGAGTATCCGGGTCTTGAAGGACCATTCCTACGCTTTTCCGAATGTTATATAAATCATCAGGATTTTGGTTCGTAAGAGAATTTATGTAAACCTCGCCCTGAGTTTGAATCAAAGCCCCATTGAACAATTTTAAAAGAGTGGACTTCCCGCATCCGTTAGGTCCAATGATACTTATGAACTCCCCTTGTTTAATTTCGAAATTTATATCTTGTAGTATGTATCTATTTTTACTGTCTAAGTTTGCAGCTGCGTATGCCACGCCTTTAAATTCAATAAACTCACTCATAACTAAAGAGCCTTTCACACCGCCGTGGAAGTCCAAATGGCTGTATTTCCCATAGGAAGGACCAGGCCTGAATTAGTGACTTTTATTCCTATTTCATCGCACTGTACTTTTCCACCATGCTTTGGCACGATTAACTTTGAAAGCATATATCCCGTTATAGAGGGAGATAAACCGGCAGAATAGGAATTAAGAACCACAAATCTGGCTTTTTCAGAAAGCAAAGCTTCACATAATTTTAGAAAATCAAATAAATTGTCCTCCAGCTTCCAAATTTCTCCCTTAGGACCTCTTCCGTATGAAGGAGGATCTAAAATTATACCATCATATTTATTTCCGCGTCTGATTTCCCTGTTAACGAATTTCTCGCAATCATCCACTATCCAACGTACAGGACTTTTATCAAGACCCGAAAGGATAGCATTTTCTCGCGCATGAGAAATCATTCCCCGAGAAGAATCAACGTGGCAAACTTTTGCTCCCGCTTCCAAGCACGCCAAAGAAGCACCACCAGTATACGCAAATAAATTCAATATATTTAGACTTTCATTTGAGTTTTTAATAATGTTATTCATAAAATCCCAATTCACAGCTTGTTCAGGAAAAACTCCTGTATGCTTGAAGTTCATAAGCTTTAGATGGAACTTTAATTTTTTGTAGCTAACCGTCCAATCAGGGGAGGGGGGATTAATTATTTCCCAATGACCTCCTCCGGACTTAGAGCGATGATAAACATTATCCGGATTTCTCCAACGTTCATCTTCTTCCTTAGAAGACCATATAACTTGAGGATCTGGTCTAATTAAAATTTTGTCTCCCCATTTTTCTAGCCGTCTGCCATTTGAAGCATCAATAAGTTCGTATTCTTTCCAATTTACATATCTCATGAAGCTCTGTTTTTTTGCTCCTTTCTAACCGCTGATTTTATTCTTTATAAACTCTGATATTTCATTAATGATTTCTTGAATTAAATTTTCATCTTTGTGTTCAACCATAATTCTTATTTTGGGTTCAGTTCCCGACTCCCGCACAACGATTCTTCCCTTGCTTGAAAGTTTATTTTCCATATCTTTAAGATAATTAATTATACATTCATTGTTTGCCATAATACCTTTTTGATTAAGGCTTATATTTATACACTCAGATTTTTGAGGATATTTTTCTACTATCCGATTTAACTCCGAAACGGTTTTGCCTGAATCTAAAAGAGCTTCTATGAGTTTGATAGCGGTCAGCTGACCATCTCCTGTGGAGGAGTATTTTTTAAATATAACGTGGCCTGACTGCTCTCCACCTAAGTAAAAATTCCCTTTTAGCATTTCTTCCAGAACATAGCGGTCTCCAACTTTAGTTTCTTTAAAAGTTATATCATTTTTTTCACAAAACTTTTTGAGCCCTAAGTTGGACATGATAGTAGCAACTAAAGTGTTGTTTTTAAGTTCTTGGTGATTTTTCATATGCATAGCACAAATTCCCAAGATAGAGTCTCCGTCAACAACTTTACCACTTTCGTCTATTGCCAAACATCTGTCAGCATCACCATCAAAAGCAAAAGCCAAGTCGTATCCTTTTTCTACAACCTGTTTAGATAGTTTTTCAATATTTGTGGAGCCGCAGTCCTTGTTTATATTAACTCCGTTAGGCGTATCAAAAATAAAATCTGAATTTAAGTTAAGGAGGCTGAATAATTTATGTGCCGTAAATGAGGCAGAACCATTAGAACAGTCTACGAGTATTTTAAGCTTATTGTCCCTCAGGCTTACGCTCGAAGCCAAATGATTGATGTATTCGTTTTTGTAAATGTCATTATGAGTTATTACGCCCACACTTTCGCTTTGAGCCAATTTTATTTCTTCTTCGTTTAAAATGATAGCTTCTATTTTTTCTTCGAGTTCGTCGGAGAGTTTATATCCATCGCCATTGAAAATTTTTATTCCATTGAACTCAAAAGAATTATGCGACGCAGATATCATTATTCCTGCACTAGCACAGTGTTTTTTCACCAAGAAAGCCACCGCTGGAGTAGGGAGTACCCCCAGCAAAACAACATCACACCCCATAGCCGTGAGTCCCGAAGCTAAAGAAGATTCTATCATATCAGAAGATATTCTGGTATCTTTCCCTATAAAGACAGTTGCTTTTTTATTTTCCTTTGATTGAATTAAAACTTTGGCAACTGCAATTCCTGTTTTCATCGCCAAAAAAGGGGTTAGCTCCAGGTTTGCTACACCTCTTATTCCATCTGTTCCGAAAAGTTTGCCCATGATATAAAAGCCTCCATTATTTTTTGTTTTTGTACCCCATATGATTGTACGCCGAAGACGTCACGCATCTCCCTCGTGGGGTACGGCTTAAAAACCCGATTTGCATTAGGAATGGTTCATATACGTCCTCTATTGTTACAGCTTCTTCTCCAATTGCAGCCGCTAAAGTTTCAAGGCCTATAGGACCTCCCGAATATAGTTTGATTATGGTATCGAGTAAGCGCCTGTCGTTGGAGTCTAGCCCAAGAGAATCTATACCAAGTTTGCTTAAAGATTTATCAGCCACATCGTATGTGATAACTCCTCCGTTTGTTACTTGAGCGAAGTCTCGCACTCTTTTAAGGAGCCTATTGGCAATACGAGGCGTCCCCCTTGAACGCGAGGCAATCTCGAAAATACCTTCTTTTTCAAATTTCGTTTTAAGTATAGATGCACTTCTCTCAACGATTGAAGCTAATTCTTGGTTATTATACATCTCCAACCTCAAAATGACTCCAAATCTATCTCTAAGCGGTGCACTTAGTTGTCCGGCACGGGTAGTTGCACCAATTAAAGTAAATTTAGGTAGGGGTAGGTGATAAGAAGTTGCCATTTGACCTTTACCCGTTACAATGTCTATAGAGAAGTCCTCCATAGCAGGGTAGAGTATCTCCTCAACGTTTCTCGAAAGACGATGAATCTCGTCAACAAATAAAACGTCTCCTTCAGAAAGATTTGTAAGAAGAGCCGCAAGATCTCCCGGACGCTCAATTGCAGGCCCGGAAGTTATTTTTATATTTACACCCAGCTCATTTGCAATAATCATTGAAAGAGTGGTTTTTCCAAGCCCCGGCGGACCATAAAGTAAAACATGGTCTAAGGGTTCGTGGCGGAGTTTAGCAGCCTTGATAAAAACCTCTAAATTTTCTTTTATTTTCTCTTGGCCAACATACTCAGATAACGTTTGGGGTCTTAAGTTAATGTCTTCGCTTTCTTCATCAATTTCTTGAGCGCTTACAATTCTATTATCCAACTAATCATACTCCCTTACTCATGTACTTTAGTGCTGATTTTATAATCTCTTCAACCGAAAGCTCCTCACTTAAATTAGAAACCAAAGACATAACTTCAGTCTGTGAATATCCAAGTGCAAGCAAAGCATTCATTGCTTCAGTTTTCTTAGAAGCAGGTTTAGTACTTGCAATCTTAGCTAGAGGAACATTCATAAACGCGCTAGAAAACTTGTCTTTTAGTTCTAGTATAATTCTTTTAGCGGTTTTGGCTCCTATACCCGGTGCAAGAGTTAAAGATTTGCTATTGCCTTCTGAAATAATTTGAACTACCTCCGCGTATTGAAATCTTGAAAGGATTGCCATTGCAGCTTTGAACCCAATACCTGAAACGGATATCAACAGCTTAAAACATTCCATCTCGTTTAAATCCGAAAATCCAAACAATTCTAAAGCGTCCTGGCGAACATTCAAGTAGGTGTGGATAAATACCTCTTGGTTTAGTTTGTTTTCAAAAAATGAACGCGTAAACACCGAACAGTTGCATTTGTATCCCACGCCCGAACACTCAACAACTAAAAAATTATCATTAACTAAAATTAGAGTTCCTCTTAAACTATGTATCAATATATTCAACGCTCCTAAAGTGATTTAATTTTATTTGCTTTAACTATCATTTCCTGGACGTTATTCCTACCAATCGAGTTTATATGACATATCCCTGCTGCTAGAGCGTCAGCGGTGTCATCTGGTTTAGGAATTTCCTTAAGCTTTAAAAGCCGCTTTACCATCTGCATGATTTGTTGCTTTTGAGCTTTGCCGTATCCGGTTATAGCACTTTTTATCTGCAAGGGTGTGTATTCATATATAGGGATACCTTCTCTTGCTGCCGATAACAATATTACTCCTCTTGCTTGTGCAACATCTATAGCGGTCTTATGATTATTCTGAAAGTACAGTTTCTCAATTGCCATAGCATCCGGACGATACCTTTTAATTAACTCGGTTATGTTTTCAAAAATTATGTTGATTCTTTCCTCAAACGAACTTTTGGGGTAAGTAAATACCGCTCCGTACTGCTTGGCTGAGTAACTATTTCCTACATACTCTATTACTCCATATCCTACGATTGCATATCCGGGGTCTATACCCAATATTATCATAATATTCACCTCTGTTCAAGATAGTATATCACTTCTCAAACTTTGTTATCAACTCAAGAACCAAATATACTTCTCGCACATAGTATAAAAGGGAGGAGTTGATAAAAATGAAGACATCTGATAATACAAGTCGTGAATGTTCATGCGGATGTGGTGCCGCGGGAACTATCTTTGGAATAATACTTGGTGTTATTGTAGCGGTTTTATTCTCGCTCGGACTGACACCTTTGATTATGAACGGAATATGGGTTGCTTTTAGCATAGGTGGAGCAGCACTACTCTATATCTTATTTACCTCAGTTTTTGCCTCATGCAGTGACTCTTGCTGCCATTTGGAAAAGTGTTTAATTAAGAATTCTAAATGTCTAATCACAGGCACTTTAGGAACTCTTTTAACTACAATTGCACTGGTCTGCATTTCCCTTGAAACCTCTTCTATATTGGTAGCAATACTTGTGGCCGTGGCAACCTTTTTCGTAGTATTCTTACTGGCTTCGCTGATATCCTTTGTGAAATGTTTAATCTTTAGGCGCTAGTTAGTTAAAAATACAACCCCAGCCTTGAATGGTTGGGGATAGCTTATTATATTTTTAATTTTCTGAAGGTTGCGGTTCTTCTGGAATAGAAAGCCCTAGATATTTTTTATTGATATTATCAAAAAAAGCACCACATTTAGTATCGTCTTGAGCTAAATCAACCAACTTGGCAACTTCAGGAGGTAAGTTGGATTTATTTGCCGGGTTTAAATAATCAATCTTAAAATCAATTAGTTTAACTTCAGTGGATTCATTGTTTGCAGGAACAAACATTTGAGGAGCTTTATTTAATTCCATCCAAGAAGAACTTTTTCTAAGTATATCGAAATAGCCAAATGAATGCTCATTAACAATCTCATTACTAAGAAATTTATCAAATTCATTTAAATCGCCTCTTCGTGCAAGTACATTTGATATTAAAGATATTTTCAAATCAATCTGCTTAGTATAACCATACATACAATTTAATGCGATTTGATCGCTTTGATCGCTATTACCCTGCAGTGGATAAAACTTCATTGTTGACAGCAATGTGAACAATAGAAGTTTTTTGAGTTCAGGATGCGCCTCTTTCAACTCAGGATATACTTCAAAAATTTTACCAGAAGTTGCTGCTTTAAATGCTTCGTCAACATCGTTATGATATGTATTAAGCGTTTCCTGATATTTTCCCCATAGGTCTAAGTCTTCAAAATTCACAGTTTCCAAACAAATTTGTGCAGTAACAAGCTGTATTAACGAATTGATATAATCTTTAGTTTTTTGAGGTATGTTTTTTAAATCAAGGCCATTCAATTTCATATCATTAAAGTAATCTATATTAGAATTAGATGTTGGATTATTATCAGATTGTTGTTCTTTATCTGTTGTTGAATCTGTTGTTGAACTTTCATCTAGGCTTTTCTTTAAGTGCTTGTTTTGTTTATATAAATGAGAAATCACACCTGCTGTAGGAATACCCACTAAGACTGCGCCACCTCCAACTCCTAAAAGAGCGCTAATAACTGCTTCTTTGTGTTTAGAAATCCAAGAGCAAGAAGCAGCTTTAGAACTGAAATTGGAATTTTTAGACTCAAAACCGCCTACTGCTCCTACTGAAGACCCCGCACTTAAAATAGATAAAGCCGATAGAACTGAAGCACAAAATTTATTCTTGAGTGAAGTACCACCGGAAATATTTTCAAGCTCGCTGGAATCTAATTCATCAACAATAAAGTGTTGGAGTTCTTCATAAAATTCAGACTCAGAAGAAGGATAGCCTAAAGATTTGCAGTAATTGTAAAGTTTGTGAAAATTATTTTTATTCATATGTTTTTTCTCCTTTTTATTTAAATTTGAATATCCTCAGTCATATTATAACACTAAATGGATAAAATAGTCAATTATTTATCATACAAAAGCAAAAACGCGACAAATGTTTGTACAATATATATATACCAGTAATTATAAAAATTGTCAAAAAACAGCATAAACCTTATTGGTTTGTAACATAAAATTATGTTAAAAATCCACCCGTGCAGAAACGGATAGAAATTTTTGGTCCGCTCGGAGGGATTTCAACCCTGATCTTTAGATGTGAAATGCTTAATCTTTAGGTGCCAGTTAGTTAAAAATACAATCCCAGCCTTAAATGGTGGGGGATAGCTATTATATTTTTAATTTTCTGAGTACTGTTCTTCATATATTAAAATATCACTTAACTTACAATCCAAAAAATCACAAATTCTCGCAAGCACGCCTAAATCTACACGAGATACTTTATTTTTATAATAATTCTGAAGTTGAGTTCTTTGTACGTTCGCTCCATTAACAATTTTGTTTTTACTCATTTCTTTATGTTCCTCTAAATATTTATCAAGTATGAAAATAACCTTTCCTTGTTTTTTCATTGAATTTCACTTCCCTAATATCTATAAATAATTATTACCACTTTTCAAGTATAAAATCACAGAGTCGGTGCTCATAGAGGTAATATGTTACTCTGTTTAATGTTGTACATAAGGAAATCAAAGGCTATGATTTTAGAACTCTCTGAAGTGTTTTCTGTATAAGTTTCGTAAAATTTTAGGAGGTAAAAATGTTATTAAAAAGAACATGTAGTATTCTACTGATAGAATTAGGAATAATAACGTGTCCGTTGAGTTTAGGCACTTTATCTAAAGATATAGATATTAATAGTATGAAACAAAAAACACTTACAGTTTCACAAAAAGCTGAAGAAGTTAAAGATTACGAGCAGAGGAAATCTGCAATTGTGTACATAACAAAGAGCGGAAAATGCTACCATCAGAAGGGCTGCAAACATTTAAAAAAATCGTCTATATCAATAGATATAACCGATGCTATAAATAATAATTATTCCCCTTGTAAAATTTGTAACTTGAATTGTTTGTGCAATAAAATGAAAAAAAGCCAGACCAATTGATTTTGGTTTGACTTTTTGTTTTGCATTTGAAAGGAGATAGGAATGCCTCCGACACCACTCTATGCACAAATACTTCATTGGTGCGGCGTTCCATAAGGGGCATGAACAAATCCAGTATTTAAGCGGATTACAGCCATTAGAAATATTTACATTTTAAAAATTCGACATAAAAGTACAAGTCTACAAACCATCTTGTCTCAAATTCCACTGAATTGTATTTGAAATGTCAACTATCTTAAAAAATTTATCTGACTAAAACACCTAACGAAAGTTAGGTTGTTTTTATGCTCAAAAATAATTTGAAAGGACAAATCAAAATGATAATTACAAAATGGCTGTTATCCATTTCGATAACAGTTTTATTTATTAATCAGATAATCATTATTCTGGAAAAAGAAAAGTTAGAAAAAGAAATCAAGATAATTCTAAAAATTATGTATGGAAAACCTCTAACAAGAAAGGAAGAAGAATATGCTAGAAAGTTTAAATGACAGCTCATATTTAGAGCCACCAAAATACTCAAGAGATTATGTTTATAGATGTGATATTTGCGATGAAGAAATTTTTGAAGGTGATAGTTGTTATGAAATTGATAGCTTAATTTATTGCCCTGAATGTATGGAAATGCACTTTAAACTTACTGCTATAAGCACAGATATGGAGAGTTATCTTTCGGATTTAGAACATGAAGATATTACCGAATAAGTTGGTGATTAAATTGGAAGAAAAAATAAGTAAAATCAAGGAGATTCTAAAACGTTGGGATCTTTGTGTTAGCGAAAAAGTCATTCTAATATACCTAATAAGCTTTAGTGAAAAAGATGTAATTAAAGTTTCAAGGAATAAAATTTCAAAGGATATTGGGATTTCAAATTTAACGCTTGGCAAGTATTTAAATTATTTATCGGATAAAAAGCTGATATATAAGAAACAAGTTAGATCCGGCGGCAGATTTTCAGCAAATGAATACTCATTTTTAGAAGAAAAAAGGAGCGATTGAATGTCTACATTAGTATTTGTAAAAGAACAACACCAATATTTTTTAGATGACAACCTTATTCCCTCTGTTTCGGAGATTTTGAAACCTATACATGATAAAATTTATGGAAAAATAAATGCAAAAACGCTCAAAAAGGCATCTGAACGAGGAACAAAAATTCACAGAGCAATAGAATTCATGTCAAAGTATAAACTAAGTAAATTTGACGGCGAAATTTCGGGTTATCTCGAAGCGTATAAAAAATTCAGAAGCGATTATCCTACTTGGAAGCTGCTTCATTCAGAATATAGAACTTACCATAAATCACTTCTATATGGAATGACGATTGACGAAGTGTATAAAACTAAAAAAGGCATAATTTTGCTTGATTTATTTGAAAACAACAAGCGAAACATATTTAAATACCTGGAGTGTTCAACTATCGGCATACAAAGATGGTTATGAAAGTCAGCATGAAAAAGTGGCAAAAACATATATCTTAAAACTAAACAAAGATGGAGAATATCAGCTTTTTAAATTAGATGATAAATTCTCTGTTTTTTTATCTTGCCTAGAAATTTACAGATTTGGAGAGTAGATTATATGAACGAAATGGAAATTAAGAAAAAATCAAATGACATACGTAGTTTAACTGAAAATGCAATTATCAAAAACAGATGCAATTTAGAAGAAGCTCTAGAAATGCTAAAAACTATAAGAAAGCATAAAACGATGATTTCTGACTATTGGAAAGAAGCTAAGGAATCAGCTAAAAAGACATATCAAAATATAGTATCAAAAGAACGTCAAATGCTCGATATTTGTGAAAAATGTGAAACAGACCTTAAAGACAAGATTTTGAAATACGATACACTCCGAAAATCTTACGAAAACAGGCTTTTGAAGGAAGCAAACAGAGATAGAATGTTTGAGGTTCAAGAATTGCTTGAAGAAGCAAAAGTATTTCAGGAAAAGGGAGATTTGCCAAGAGCAGAAAAAAGATTTAAACTTGCCGAAAAGCTTGCTCATATAAAAATAGATTTTGATAAAGAAAAATATCTAAAAGGGCTTTTATTTCAGGAGCGAACAAAATGCGAAATCGTAGATAATAAGCTCGTCCCGTCATTTTTTAACGGACTTGAAATAAGGGAAGTAAACACTAAAAAGATTCTTGAAATCAAACACAACAATCCCGAAATAGATATTCCTGGTATTAAATTTTATAAAGAAAAAAGTGTGGCGGTACGAATATGAAATCAAACCATATTTATTGTGGAGATGCAGTGCAAATATTAAAGGATTTTCCAAACGACAGTATAGATTGTTGTGTAACTTCACCGCCGTATTATGCTTTGCGTGATTATGGTGTTTGTAATCAAATTGGAGCTGAAAACACACTTGAAGAATATATTGACAAACTCTTATGTGTATTTTCGGAGGTGCATAGAGTACTAAAAAAAGATGGCACATTTTGGCTCAATTTAGGTGATACTTATTCGTATTCATCAAGAGATTCAAACGCTCATAAAACAAGGTCTTTGCTCCAGAGAACAAATATCGGAAGTTTAAGTATGCCTAACCACGAAAGCATCGATTTAAAAACTTCTAATCTTAAACCGAAAGACTTAATGGGCATACCGTGGACAATAGCACTTGATTTAAGAAACAAACTTGGATTTTATTTAAGGCAAGATATTATTTGGGCAAAACCCAATCCAATGCCCGAAAGCGTAAAAGATAGGTGTACTAAAAGTCATGAGTACATCTTTCTTTTATCAAAGTCAAAAAAATGTTACTTCAATGCCGATGCAATTAAAGAGAAAGTCGATGAGAAAAGCATTATACGATATAACTCAAGATTTAATACAGGGGCTAAAGAAATTTCGGGATCTGGAAGATTAAAGCAAGGGTCAAATACTGCCGGATTTAAAAAGTTTACAGGTTATAAAAACAAACGTGATGTGTGGAGTGTTGCTACAAGAGGATATAAAGGAGCCCATTTTGCTACATTCCCTACTGCATTAATCAAGCCTTGTGTTTTAGCCGGATGCCGTGAAGGAGGCATTGTTTTGGACCCTTTTTTTGGGAGCGGTACTGTTGGTGTTGTAGCCAAAGAGCTAAGCAGAAATTATATAGGTATAGACATAAATGAAGATTACTGTAAATTAGCAGAAAACAGAATAAATGGAGGAAATAAAAATGCCTAAAGAAACAACAATGTCGGTTTATTTGTCAAAAGATGATACTAAAAAATATTTAAACACGATTCTTGGCGAAAAGGAACGAGTAAATCAGTTTATAACAAGCCTTACAAGTCTTGCCGGAAGTTCGGAATCACTAAAAAATTGCGATAGAAATTCATTATTAGCGTGTGCATTAAAAGCAACTTCAATGGGCTTGCCTTTTGACCCGAACTTAGGTTTTGCATGGGCTGTTCCTTACGGAAATGTTGCAACTTTTCAAATTGGAGCTAAGGGATATATTCAACTCGCACTTAGGACTGGACAATACCGATACATTGGCTCAAGAGATGTCCGTGAGGGTGAATTTTTAGGGCGTAATTTTGTCGGTGATCCTGAAATTTCTTGGTTACCTGACAATGAGAGAAAGGATTTAAAAATTATCGGATATATGGCTGGAATTGAACTCATAAACGGCTTCAGAAAAGTTATTTTTTGGACTATCGATGACGTTGAAACTCATGCACAGAGGTATTCTCAAAGTTATCGAAAATACAAGAAAAGTGGCAATAAAAATGATGCAATTTGGGCTTTGCAGTTCGATAAAATGGCTGAAAAAACGCTACTCAAGTTATTAATTTCAAAATATGGAATAATGTCGACAGATGTGCAACAAGCGGTGGCTTCAGACCAATCAAAAATCAATATTGACCTTGATACAGGGGAAGAAAACATTGAATATATTGATAATCCGACAGTTTTGGAAAACAATAGTTTATCTGATGGTGAACAGCAAAAATTACTCCAAAAACACGGAGGAGAAAAGATTGAGCAAATACTTGATAAAATGAAAATTCCTAATCTTGATAAGCTGAAAAAATCAGATTTGGAAGCACTTGAAAAATTTTTGAAAGAGGGAAAGAAAGTTGAGAAAAGTAAAAATATTTGATGATGATAAGTTAATTTATGAAAAGAATTTAGCAGTTAATACAGCCATTTTAAGAGGAAGAATCCATAAAAGCGTTGATAAATTCGGTAGTACTTACCATTTCACAATTAAGCTAAGCAACGGAATGGACGAAAAAACAGGCGAGTGGCGAAAACCAACTTATGCCGATTGTACGGCTTTCGGAGAGCTTGGTGAACAGATTTATATTAATTACTGTGCAGGTGATGAGATATTCGCTATTGGAAAATTTTACTCAAATAAGAATGAAGATAAGGTCTATAAAGGCTTTACGATCAGAGAAGTTATTGGATTAAAAACGGTCGGTACGCAAGAAACATTTACAGACAATAAAAGTCAGCAAAATAAGGGAAATACAGAATTTGAAGATGACGATTTACCATTCTAACTGATAAAGGAGATTTTAATCATGGACGAAATTAAAGGAATTTGGATACCGAAAGAAATTTGGGATTTAGACGAATTAAGCTGGACAGAAAGAGTTTTAATATCAGAAATTTTGGCTCTTTCAAATAAACAAGAATGTACGGCAAATAACGAGCATTTTTCAAATAGATTAATGGTAACAAAAGAAAGTGCTTCAAGATTAATTAACAAACTTGTGAAGCTCGGATATTTGAAATCAACGATAAAATTCAAAAAAAATACTAAACAAGTTGAGAACAGAAAATTGGAAGTAAATTGGGAATTTATCATAAACCAAAATAATAATACCTCTCTGCCACCAACTACGTTACCTCCCTGTGAGGAGTGCGTTTACCCCCCTGTGCAGATGCTAAAGAAAGAATACAATATAGAATACAATAAGAATACACCTACTGCTCAAAATTTTTCCGAAAGTGAAAATAACTCCCAAAATAAACCTTCGAAAAATTTGAGCGAGTTGTTTGAAGAATTTTACAAAAATTATCCCAAGAAAAAAGGCAAACACCGAGCTTTCAGATGGTTTAAAACTCACAAGCCTGATGAGAAGCTCGTTGCCAAGATGATAGGAGCCACGAATCTACAAAAGCAAACGTTCCAATGGAAAAAACAAAACGGAAAATATATTCCGCATCCGGCAACGTGGCTTAATGGTGGTAGTTGGGAAAACGAGATAAAACCCGAAGAAATTGCTCATACGTCAGACAAAAGTATAGCTCGATTTTTGGCAATCGAGCTATATGAAAAACTAAAACATAAGACCTTCGAAAAATTCGGTCAAGATAAAAAGCTCATAGATTTATGGACATTCGATATAGACAATTACCTATCTCTTAATCGCACCAAAGAACAAGAAGATAGGATTTTTTATGCTATAAATTCTCTTGAAAGCTCATGGATAAAAGAAAAAATCCATGATGCACGAAGTCTGATTAAAAATCTTGACCTTATCTTATCGGGTGTAGTAGGTTATGAACCCAAATAAAGACTGGATAGGAAATGGTGCAAGTGTTTTTAGAGCCATAGCTGCAAGTAATCATTCAGTCTATGAAAGAGAGCCAACAGACTTTTACGCAACTGACCCTAAAGCCTTAGAAATTTTCCTTGTCACTATAAAGCGAGATGGTTTTATCTTACCACACAAAATTTGTGAACCTGCTTGTGGCATGGGGCATTTGTCAGAGGTTTTAAAAAGTCATGGCTATGAAGTCGATTCATATGATTTGCATAATCATGGTTATGGAAAAATAGGTGTTGATTTTCTTAAAAGCGACTTGAAATACGAATGTTTTTTAACCAATCCACCATACAAATATGCTCTTTCTTTTGTCAAGAAAGCACTTGAAAATGTCTTGCCTAATGGATATGTAATTATGTTCCTTAAGATTCAATTTTTGGAGGGTAAAGAGAGGTTTGATTTCTTTAAAAATAATCCTCCAAAATTTGTTTATGTAAATTCAAGCAGACAAAATTGTGCAAGAAATGCTGATTTCGCTACATTTTCAAGTTCAGCTGTATGCTATGCGTGGTTTGTTTGGCAAAAGAGATTCAGCGGTGAACCTATTATCCGCTGGATTCCTTAATTTTTTAGGAAAGGAGTAAATGAGATATGAATCAAGAAGATGAACTAACTAGAGCTGCCGAAACTTCTGTTATCGGAGCGATTTTGATTGATGAAAAAGCGTTGCCGAGCATTTCAGAAAAGCTAGTTATTAACGACTTTTATCATGAGGATTTAAAAGAGATTTATGGGGTTATTCTTGAATTATCGGGTAATGGAAAACCTGTTGATTTTCTAACTGTTCTTAACGAATTTCCGAATGAACGAAAAATCGAAATGAAAAAGTTACTTCTTTTCTGTGCCGATTCTACTCCCAGTGTCAGCAATGCTTCTTATTATGCTGAAATCGTGCATAAACTAGCTATGACAAGAAAAATCAAAGAAAAATTGATAGATATTATACCCGATTTAACGAGCGAAAATATTTTAGAAAAATCCGAAAATTTGATTGAAGATATATCGTCAGTTATTATGCCGATTCAAGCAAAAAAGATGCAAAGCTTAGAAAAATCAGCACAGACACTACTTGATTTTTACACAGGTAAAACCTCAAATATTGAAAATCGTGCGGAAACTGGATTTAAAAAAATTGATGGTATTTTGCAAGGAATGTCGGGAGGAAACTTAATTGTGTTGGCAGCTCGCCCGAAGGTGGGTAAAACTGCTTTCGCCTTATCTGTTGCCGAAAACGTAGCAAAATTGGGTAAAAAAGTAGTGTTCTTTAGTCAAGAGATGCTCTCAAACGAGCTTTGTGAGAGAATACTCTCAAAAAATTCTGGTGTTTCAATAACGAAACTGATAAACAAAAATCTAAGTCAAGACGAGATTGTATCTCTTGAAAAAACGTTAGAAATCTTAAAAAGTAGAGAATTAATAATCAATGATTCTTCCGGCATATCTGTAAATGATATTCGCATGAACTGTAAAATGCTGAAAAACTTAGGTTTGATAGTCATTGATTATCTTCAACTCATGCACTCAGGAAACGGAAAATGTGAAAACAGAAATCAAGAAATAGGGAAAATAAGTCGAGATTTAAAAAAACTTGCAACGGACTTAAATGTTCCTATTCTATGCCTTTCACAGCTTAATCGTACTTCGGGAGAAAATCAAAAACCCTCACCATCTGAAATACGTGATTCGGGCGAAGTAGAACAAAACTGCAATAAACTTATGCTTATGTGGTGCGTATCAAAGAATGAAGGTTCCAAGACTATCGGTCTTGATGTTGCTCTTAATCGTAGAGGTAGTACTGGTACTGTTCTACTTAATTTTTGCGGTGATAGAATGAAGTTTACAGAGCTAGAAACTAAGTATGAAGAAAAAGCATCCTCCAGCCAAAATTATGACTGGAGGCAAAAGTATTATTCTAAAAGTTAAGCTGATAATATTTTATTCATTAGTTTTTGTATGATATCAAGGCTTTCAGTCAAACTTGCTTCATTTGTGTAGTCAAACGTTTTCCTATATCTGTTCCATAGGTCAGTAATTCCGCCATCTTTCGATATTTTTTCAAGTATTGTCTTGTAATCACTTAAGAGATACAGCGTATTCCTTTTATTTAGCGTTTCATAAATAGCATTTTTTAAGTCAGAATAATTTATTTTATCATCGTACAATTTGTGAAGTATATAAATATCGTAAAAATCTCTTGCTCTTGTGTTTGCTATGGATCTTGAAAGTATAGTTTCGATTTTTTCGGCTAATATAGTTTCTAAATTGTAGGCAAGAACTTTTATTTTTCTATCCTCAAATAATGAGTTAAAACTATAATTTATTTCTCTCGGAGTAATCTTATCTCCCGTAGTCATATCAATGCTAAGCGGTACTTTTAGTGGAGGATAAATTCCGTTTATTTTAACTCTTATACCGGGATAATCATCTTTTTCTCTGATATCTTCAAGCCCCAATATCTCAAATTTAATGTTATCATTTAAATCTATACTGCATATTTCGCTGAGTACATCTTTTAAAACGTCTTTATCTAAATCAATTCCCTTAATAGTAGTATCTAAATCCATTGTTGTTCGTGAATCTATCCCGACTATTGCTGAAATTAGAAATCCACCCTTTAAAATGAAATTATTTTTGTATTTTGATAAAGATATTCGTTCCAGTAATCGCTCCAACATATAGTTTTGCATTACAAGTTGAGAGGGAATATGTTTTTCTTTAGCCTTGTTTTTTATGTATGCTTTTAGACTCATTGAGTTTTTTATTTCTTTCATAGTAGCACCTTTAAATAGTTTGAAACTTTATTTTTTACTTTTATTTTCTCCGCATATTCCAGTAGTTTGTTTACGTTGCAATTAACTGAATTTATGTAACGTTTCATAGCATCGTTTATAATTTGTACATCATAATTAGCTTTTAGAATATCGCATAGAGTGTGTTCTATATCATAGACTCTTATGTTGTTATTGCAAGGTGATTTTTTATTTTCTATACCAAATTCGAAAACATCTTTTGTTAAATATCTGATTTTCAAATTATCTTCATTTTTTCTAAAGTGGTATTTTTGAGGGAAACTCATTTCATATACAATTGGAGTTCTATCGGTCATCCCATGTATGTAAAGTGCCGTTCCGTGTGAGAATACCCCTTTGGGATAACTACAAGCTAAAACATACATTTCATCTTCAAAAACATCTGGCAACATATAAAATCCTCTTTTGATTCTGACAAGATTTCCTTTTTGCTGCATTGCTGATAAGTAAGTTCGGGGTATGTCAGCATTTGTTACTTGCGAAGAAGTTATCATGCCACCATTTTTCTTTATAAGTTTTAATAGTTTTTTTGTGTAGTTCACCTAAATCACCTCTTTTTATAAATGTAAAGTCTAAGAATCTAATGGCTAGTTGTAAATTAATTTTTTACAAGTATCCATTAGATTATATCAGATTAATGGATACTTGTAAACAATATTCGTTATAAAGCTAGATTTTATGAACTATATAGCCTATTAAAAATTGTCAATTTTTAATCATTTGAGAAATCTACCAATTTCCAATTTCCATTTTCGTCTTTTTCCAACCCCTCACTTCCCCAAAGGTCAATATATATTTCCCACGCTGTATTTCCGTCTTGATAAGCATCATATCTGTTAATAGTAAAAACACCATTAATGTAAGTTACTTTACCGATATTTCGCCCCATATTTTCATCGGCATATATCATTTCCATATCAACTTTTGGAAAAAGCTCTGTTAATCTTTTAAATATCGGAATAGGGCAGTCCCACGCTGTATCAAAAATAACACCATTTTTAAATTTATGGCAATGGTTAGCATTCCATTTTGTACCCCAGTTTTCTATACTCCAATCATACCAGTTATTCTTTCGGATTTTCTTGTTTACTAAAAATTCTTCTGTACTTAGTTTCTTTTTACTTATGTAATCCGGCATGGGAATTATTTTGCCAAAGTCTATAAATGCTTTTCTTTCTTTACCTTTTATAAATGTTAGTATTTCTTTATTTCCTTTGTCTTTACCCAGTAAAGTTATCTTGTTTGTTACCCAATTTGGCATATTAAAAATCCTCTCTTAATAAATATTACGTCATCAATAGTGATTTTATAAATTTGCATTAGCTTGATAATTGTAAATATCGTTGGTATATTTACTCCGCTTTCGTAATAGCTGATACTAGAGCGATTAAGGTTTGTTAATTTAGACACATCATTTTGACTTATACCTGAATATATTCTTGCTCTTTTTAAGTTTTTACCGAGTTGTTTTCTGTTTTTTATGTATTTATGAGTTACCATTTTCCGTTACTTCACCTCATCAAAAAGCGTTCCGTCTTGCAAAAATTCATACTCCATCGTATCGCAATATTCTTGCAGTTCATCACTTGTTATGCCATAAAAAAATTCATATCCCCATTTTTTATATTCATCACATAAATCCAAGTACCATTCTTTTATGTTTTTTATCAGTTTGTCCGCAACTTTTCTATGATTTTCATAGCTTTTAGGACTTAAATTTCCGTCAATATAAATATCAATATCAACTGAATGTTTGTGATAATACCGCCCTGAATGATTAAAATTTATTTGGCTATACTCCTTTAAGCTTTTTAATATTTTGTAGTCTGACAACTTGAAATCTTGATAGAAAATATTTTTAAGTTCTCCTGTTATTTCCTTAAAATCTATACTCCCATAGATGTATAAACCATCACCTTGACAATAGTTTAAACTGTAATATGGTCTTAGATTTTCAAGCCCTTTTTCTCTTAAATCTTCTATAACTTGCTCTGTGAAAATGCTTGAATCAAGATTATTTATATAGTCATTTCTAACTTTACTTTTGGCTTCTTCGATTAATTCTGAATAGCTGTATATTTTAACTTCTTTTGTTATCGTTCATTTCTTTGTCCTCATCGCACATGTTCCCCCAATCGCAAGTAATGTATCTTTTAAAACAATCTGTTATTTCATTTGCAAATTTCTAGCTTTCTGCCATTTTATTACTGATACCATTAGTCATTACTACTTTCCCTAAAGAATAATTTATCATTATGTATTCTCCTTTACTTTATCTAAGCCATTGATTATAGATTTCTTCATACGGACATTCCATTATTTCGGATAGTTTCGCAAAAAGCCGTTCTCTTATTATTGTGTCATCTATGGCAAACAAGTTATAAATATCTTGATAGTTATCAAGAGCTTCAAAAAGGTCGTAAAACGTTGCCCGACTATTTAATTCCTCTCCCAATTCGTCATCTGGATAAGTCTTTGTGTACCAATCCTTTAGAAATGTATTAAGTGCTTCATTATAAATTTCTTCTTGTGTTTTCATTATGTTTACTCCTTAAAGTATTTTACTTTTTAAGGCGGTTGATAATTGGTATACAAGACGCTCTTTCAAAGCTTTGTGAAGAACTAATCGATTATATCGAAAGTGTTGATGACCCAATTGTGCGTTTGATTTTAACGTATAGATATGTAAATAATTTTAGCTGGCAAAAAACAGCTTTTAAAATTGGCGGTGGAAATACAGTGCAATGTCTTAGAATGCGTCTTTACAGATATTTCAAAAAAGAGAAAAATAAAACTTGTAGCAAGATGTAGCACTTTTTTGGTTCAAAATATAAAATGTGGAAATATAAGCTCTGGGAACAGGGCTATTTTTCTTGCACAAAAATAAAAAAGTAAAGGAGTAGGCTGAAAATGAACAAAAAACAATTCATAAGGAAGTATGCCGAATACGCTAATTTAAAAATTTGTGAATCCGAAAGAGTTTTAAAAAGTTTAAGCGAGTTAATCACAGATATGGTTGCTTCGGGAGAGAAAATTAATATTCACGGATTCCTAGAAATCAGCACAAAAGAGGTTAAAGACCGTATGGGTACTGACCCAAGAACAGCAAAACCGATTTTAATTAAAGGAGGTACAAAAGTAGTATTTAAACCAGGCTCATCAATACTAAGAGCAGCTGCTAAAAGTGCTGATACCGAATGAAACAAGCAAAGGAAATTAAGTATAGATGCTCCGTCTGCGGAGATGAATCCAGGAAAAAAAGCAACGCTTTCACACCGGTAAGGATACGTGTTGACATGATAACACAAGTTGTAAAAAACAATATAGCTGAAATCGTAAGGTTTGCAAATAATTTTGAAGATGAATTTGTAAAGTTGGTTGTTGATGAAAATTATAAATTAGTCTACGAAAGGCAAAAACGAAACCAAGAAATACTTCAAAAATTACTTTCCAGAGAAAAAGAAATTGATACTTTGATTGAAAGCTTGTTTGAAGAAAAAGTTTTAGGGAATCTTACGGATGAAAGGTTTAAAAAACTAACGTATAAATATGAAGATGAACAACTTGAACTCAAAGAAAGAATTAAAAATATTAAAAAAGTAGTTTTGGAAGATAAAAAACATGAATTAGATGTAAATGGATTCCTAGACATTGTCAAGAAGTATTCTCAAATAGAGAATTTGACAGTCGATATTTTAAATGAGTTCATAGACAAAATTATAGTTCATCACAGAGAAATCAATGGTGGCGAAACAACTCAAAAAATTGAGATTTTCTACAAAATGATAGGAAACATAAAAGTTCCAAAAATTTCTCGAAAAGAAGAATCACAGCTTATAAAATATTTTGGTAGAGCCACAAAAGAAAAAATTGCAGTGGCAGTTTAGGAGGAAATTAAAATGGATAAAAAAATATGTGGATATTGTAGAACAGCACAAGAAAACCTAGAAAATATCAATTTACAAATTGAAACTTTGAAAAATTTTGCGAATAAAAATGGATTTGATAATGTGGTAATCTTCGCAGACAACGGAGCTCCGGGAATAAATTCGGATAGGAAAGAATTCCAGAAACTATTAAATCTCATTAAGTCGGATAAAGTGTCTACTCTTATAGTAAAAAATATATCAAGATTAGGTCGGAATCATGTAGAAGTCGGAAATTTAATCGATGTAATTCTGCCAAAACATAATGTTAGATTTATTTCAGTAGATGAAAATATTGATAGCGAAAAAAGTACAGATGAATTTTTGCAATTACAAAAAATAATAACCAAATTGTACGAGGCAAATAAATTAAGTCAAAAAAATAAGCTGCTTGCTAAATGAATTTAGCTCACAACTTAAAATTAAGGCGACATTCCATAGAACATTTTCATGCCCCTTATGGAACGTCAGACTGGTCCGCTCGGAGGGATTCGAACCCCCGACCTTCAGAATCGGAATCTGCTGCGATATCCAGCTTCGCCACGAGCGGTTTTTTTATATTATATCAAATAATAATATTTTTGCAAGGTATGTAATTTAAATTTTTTAGTTAAATACAAACGCCCCTTAGCACTCGCACTAAGAGACGCAGATTTTAAATTTCTTTATCGAGAACTAATAGTGGGTCTATGAACTTGCCGTTTTTGTTTATTGATAAATGCAAATGTGGTTCATCTAGAACCTCACAAGGTATTTTTCCAACACTTCCGATTTCTTCTCCGTTTTTGATACGATTGCCTTTTTTAACCATTACATTTTCTTCTAAACCTGAATAATATGCTGTAAATTGAGAGTCATGAGAAATTACCACAGTAGTACCGTAAGAGGGGTCATTGTATATATCGCTCACTACACCGCTTGTAATCGCTGTTACTTTACTTCCTTTTTCGGCTTTAAAATCCGCACCTTCGTGGCAACGCCAATCATCTAGAGTTTTTGAGTATACAGGTGTTCCTTCACTGAACTCTTTCACAACGTTATTCCCGCAAGGATATGATACTGTAAGAGGTTCTGTTTTTTCAGACCACACAGCTTGAACTTCTTCTGATTCTGATTTTTCCGGAGTATTTGAATCTAGTTTTGATGGAGCGGTTTTTTCATAGGGTATAGACTTTTTGCTTGAAGAATCCTCTTTATTGCTCTCAGGCTCTAAGATTACCGTCTTATCGATTTCTTTTGGGGCACTTGTTTCTTTTGCCCTTGTTACTCTAGGACTTACAGACGTATTTTTTTGTGGATTGATAAAATCTTTGACTGTCCTATAGGTAGACCACCCAGCTGCAGAAACAGCCGTCAAACACACTAACAGAGCGATATAGAATTTAGAGTTTTTACCGGTTTTTTCTCTCTTTTCCATGGATTCGTTTTTTCCAGAATTTTTCATATCATGCACCTCCGAAATTTATTATTGTCAATAATGGTTTTTTATATACATATACTTCGAATAAAATAGTACATAAAAAATGCATAAGATGGTATAATGATTTCATGAAAATCACAGGAGGGAAAATATGTTAGATTTAAAAGAAAAATTTATCGACCTATACGAAAAAAACATTAGCAGGGAAGGGTCCAAAAAACTTCTTGATTGGATTCTCACCACAGATTTTTTTACAGCACCCGCTAGCACCAGATTTCATTGCGCGTGCGAAGGAGGACTCTTAAAACACAGTTTAAACGTCTACGATGTTATAACTGAAAAACATTACGATCCTCAAGAAGATAATTTAGAAAGCTTTACGATTGTTTCTTTACTTCATGACTTATGCAAAGCTGGGTATTACAAATTATCGAAAAGAAATGTAAAAAATGAAAAAACAAAAGTTTGGGAACAAGTTCCTTATTATTCAGTCGAAGACGCTTTCCCTTACGGACATGGAGAAAAATCAGTGTTTTTGATAGAGCGGTTCATGAAGCTTAAAACTCAAGAGGCTATGGCTATACGCTGGCACATGGGTGGATTTGATGACTCAGCAAAAGCAGGAAATTTTTCGATTAGCTTAGCGTTTGATAAATATCCATTGAGTGTAAAATTACATCTTTCTGATTTGGAAGCTACTTTCCTTCGTGAAAAAGGCACTTCTGCAGTAGACCACTAAAGTTTAATCGGTTATCTCATAAAGGGAGGGATTAGTATTAAAATTTTAGTTTTGAATTCAGGTAGTTCTTCGCTTAAGTATCAGGTGCTTGATATGGAAAGTAAAGAAACTTTATGTTTGGGCAAAATGGAAAGAATAGGTACCAGCGATTCTAAATTTTCTTATTTAACTTCAACCGGCATTTCCATAAATGAGCACGTTGGGCCTATAAATAACCACGATGAAGCGTTCGATTATGTAAGGGCCATGATTCTTAGCCATTCTCATGGAATGATAAAAAGCATCGAAGATATTGATGCAATAGGTCATAGGGTTGTTCATGGAGGGGATTTTTTCGACAAACCTGTAATCATAACAGATGAAGTTATAGAAAAGATAGAGTTTTTATCGGATCTTGCTCCTCTACATAACAAAGCTAATTTGTTTGGTATAAAAGCTTGTAAAAAATTATTTGGTAATAAAGTGCCCCAAGTAGCAGTATTCGATACCTCTTATTTTCACAGTCTGCCACCCGAAGCTTATATGTTTGCTATACCATACGAGTTTTATCAAAAACATCACATAAGAAAGTACGGATTCCATGGCACCTCACATGAGTACGTAACAAAACTCGGAGCAAAAATGCTCAATAAAAAGCTGGATGAATTGAAAATAATAAGTTGTCATTTGGGAAATGGCTCTTCCATCACCGCCACTAAAGAAGGTAAAGCGGTAGATACAAGCATGGGTCTCACGCCTTTGGGAGGCATTATGATGGGGACTAGATCTGGATCGCTCGACCCTTCAGTAGTACTTAAAATGGCTCAGAGTGAGTCGCTTTCATTAGAAGAAGTAAGCGAAATTTTGCATAAAAACTCAGGGCTTAAAGGTGTATCGGGGATAAGCAACGACGATAGAGATATCATTTCAGCAGAAAACAAAGGAAATTCACGCGCTTCGCTTGCACATAAAATGATGGTTCATCAGATTGTTCAATTCATAGGAGCTTACACGGCTACGCTCGGTGGACTGGATGTGTTGATATTTACCGGCGGAATAGGAGAGAACCAATGGATTCATAGGCAACGAATTTGTGATAAACTCTCTTTTATGGGCCTTGAAATAGACAAAAAGTTAAATCAAGGTACAGTAATGGGCGAAAGCGGTATAATATCAAAAGCTGATTCTAAAATTCAAGTGCTAGTAATTCCCACAAATGAAGAATTGGCGATTGCAAAATTAACTGTAGAGTTACTCAAAAAATTAAATGGGGGATATAATTGAGTATTAAAAATATAGCTATTCTGACAAGCGGTGGAGATGCCCCTGGTATGAATGCCGCTATACGATCAATAACTAGAACTGCAATCTATAGCGGTATAAAGGTATGGGGAATAAACAGAGGATACGTTGGACTTAGAACCGGGGATATGTTTCAAATGAACCTCAGAACAGTATCCGATATACTTCACCACGGCGGCACAATCCTTTATAGCTCCAGAGATGAAGTGTTTAAGACTGAATCCGGTATAATGGCAGCGGTCAAGACCTGCGAAGAACATAAACTTGATGCCGTAATAGTAATCGGAGGAAATGGTAGTCTTAAAGGAGTAAATAAGCTCGTCGAACATGGAATAAAATGCGTGTTTATTCCAGCTACAATAGATAATGACGTTTCGTGCACCGACTACTGCATAGGCTTTGATACAGCAATGAACACCGGCGTTGAAATGATAGATAAACTCAGAGATACAGCGCGCTCGCATGATAAGTGTAATGTAGTGGAAGTAATGGGACGAAAATGCGGGGATATTGCATTAAACATAGGTATAGCGGTTGGAGCCACAGCTATTTTGGTTCCCGAGGTTGAATACGATTTCCAAAGAGATGTTATTAATAGAATCAAATACACTCAGGCAATAGGTAAAAAACATTTTATAGTTATCGTAGCTGAAGGATGCGAAAAAACTATGGAAATTTCCAATAAAATACAATTGGAAACAGGTGTGCAATCTCGATATACAATTTTGGGTCATGTACAGCGTGGAGGTTCGCCAACACTTAGAGATAGAGTTATTGCAAGTAGTATGGGAATTAGAGCTGTAGAACTTTTAGCAAAAAATTTTCCAAGCAAAGCTTTGGCAGTTAAATGCGATAAAATTATAGCTTATGATGTTGAAGAATCCTTGAAGCTCAAGAAACAGTTCAATATCAATTTATATAATGAAGCATTGAAAATTTCTATTTAGATAAGGACGACAAAAATTATGATTATTTCAACATTAACGAATATAAACCTAGACTCAATTCATCTGGTGGGTTTAAAGTTACACCGACATATACAAAATATTCATTTTGTATATGTGAATAGAGAGTTTTATGAAAAGTAAAAATAGAATCTCTGTTATCGTCTACAATGCTATGTTCTCAGTTGCTTCAATAATACTTGCATTTATCGGGAATCTGGCAATATTTCCGGTTTTTCCTTTTTTAAAAGCTGACCTTTCGGATGCTCCTGCTTTTCTTGCGGCGTTGATATCTGGAGCTTCTTCAGGTATTACGGTTCTAATGACAGTTTCTATTATACGTACATTTCTGTTCAGTGCGTCTGGATTTATAGGTTTTGTAATCCGCTCAACTTCAATATTTGTGGTCTTGGGAATGTCTATCTTTGGCAACAAGAAAATTCCATTTCTGAAAAGATTAACTATTCTCTGCCTAAGTGTTTTGATATGTATCACTTTAAAACTATACCTCAATAATTTCTTTTGGATTAATTTCTTTTTCATTTCTAAGGAAGTAATTGATTCCTTGATGTATGTTGTAGTTATTCCGTACAATACTGTTAAAATTTTAACCAATATACTTTTGGCAATATTTACAAAAAAATTTATAGATAAATGTTTGAAAAATAAAAATATTAATCAAGAAAGTTAGTGTGAATGAATATATGAAAGTATCACCTTCTATACTCGCCTGTGACTTTTCTCAAATTGGGAAAGAAATCTCAAGAATAAACACTGCAAAGGCCGATATGGTTCATTTAGATGTTATGGATGGAAATTTCGTACCTAATATTTCTTTTGGACCTCCTGTTATAAAGTCTCTTAGACCGCTCACTCCCCTTTTATTTGACACTCATTTAATGATTGACCACCCCTACGATTATATTAAAAGTACCGCTGAAGCAGGAGCAGATATCATAACGTTTCACGTGGAGTCTAAAAGTGATGTCAAACAAACAATTGAAGAAATAAAAAGATATAACAAAAAAGTAGGTCTATCCCTCAAACCCCACACTCCTATTGAAGAAATTTTCCCCTACCTTGAAGATCTAGATTTAGTTTTAGTTATGACCGTAGAACCCGGATTCGGTGGTCAAACATTCATGGAAGATCAAATGCAAAAAACCGTAGCGCTAAAAGAAGAAATCAATTCCAAGAATTTAAACGTTTTAATTGAAGTAGATGGAGGAATAAATTTAGATACCGTACATATAGTTAGAAAGTACCCTGCTGATATATGCGTATCTGGGACATGTATATTTAAATCCAGTAACATGGAGCAAACTATAAAAAGTTTAAAATAAAGCGTTTGAAGGTCGAATAATCATGATATTTTTTAATAGGTACAGACGTCTGGTATTGTTTATTTCATCGAGTATATTTATAATTTTAGCTCTAATATTCCGCAAAAGTATCAACCCTCCGCCTGAACCTAGTCCTACCTCTCCCACCGCTCAAATTCAAGAGATAAAGTCAGATGATTTTTTAGGTGTATGGGTTTCATATATAGACCTTGAAATAAACAATCCCAAAGATACCGAAAAGGCTTTCAAAAAGAAATTTGACCAAATTTTAGATAAATCCGAAGAATACAGTATAAATAATATTTTTGTCCACGTGAGACCTTTTTGCGATGCACTTTATCCTTCTAAAATTTTCCCTTGGTCCCACCTATTAACAGGAATTCAAGGTGTAGACCCTAAATTTGACCCTTTAGAATATATGATAGAGGAATCCCATAAACGGAATATGAAATTTCATGCTTGGATTAATCCTCTTAGAGTAAAGCTTAGTACTTGTCCAAAAGATTTATCGGACAAAAATATTTTAAACAAGCTTAGCCCCGATAAATTCTTAAATAGTACTCAAGGTACGTTTTTGAATCCCGCCTATGAAGAAGTCCAGAATTTAATTATTAATGGAATCAAAGAGATAATTACAAATTATAAAGTAGATGGTATACACTTTGATGATTATTTCTATCCTGAAGTAAAATACCTTACTTCTCAAGATTGTGCATATGAAGAAAATTCTAACAATACTTCTGATATCAATACTTGGAGGAAAAACGCTATAACCAATTTAATTAAAAAAACTTATGGTGAAATTAAATCGATTAATCCAGAAATAAAGTTTGGAATATCTCCTCCGGGAAACCCTAAAAAGTGTGATATTGCGGGCATAGATGTTTCTACCCTGTGCGGCGAAAAAGATTATTATCTTGATTATATCTGCCCTCAAATTTATTGGAGTTTAGAATTTAAAGAAATGCCGTTTGAAAAAACGGCAAACACATGGAAAGCTATTTTAGGAAAGAGTCCTGTAGATTTGTATGGTGGAATTGCGCTATACAAAATTGGAACCGACCTTGATAATGGCACTTGGAAAAGTGACCAGAATATATTATCCAAAGAAATTACAATACTTGAAAATTTAGGATACAAAGGAGCCTCTCTTTATTCTTGGAAACAACTCTGCCCAAATTCTCCAGAAATCCTCTCACTAAAGGAAAAATTAAAAAGTTCTAAGTTTGGTTTCTAAATATATAAATTGCAAGTAACCCCACACCCAAACAGATAAGATAGTCCGAGAGATTACAAACGGGTGGAAAAAACGTTACTTTAAGATAGTCTACAACGTAGCCTCTTAAAACTCTATCTACTAAATTACCTATTCCCCCACCTATTATAAAAGATATTGCAATTAAAAGTTTAACATCTTTAATTTTTTTCACGAAAACCATTGTTAATAGTCCTGATATAACTGCGAAAGTAAAAAACAGTAGAAACTGAGGATGTCTGCCAAACATCCCAAAAGCTGAACCAAAATTCTTTACGTTTACTATTTTCAAAAAAGGTAATATCGTACTAAGTTCTGTTGTTTCACCTAGATTCTTCTCTACGGCGTTTTTTATGAAAAAATCCGCAACAGGGATAATTAAAATTATAAACCAAAATAAAATCAATATTATACACATCCAATAATAAAAAGAGTGAACTACATCACTCTTCGTTTTTTTATTAAAAACCGCTAATTTAAGAGTCTTTCTTGAAAATTCCTCCATATATACCCTTCGACTGATACTGATTATCAGTAGTTCTATAGTCAGGGCCAAATTTCAAATTCTGGAGTTTTTGAGGTTGATTGATGTTTTCTTCTTCATTTGTGGAATCGATACCTGTAATAGTCTCTTGCAAAACTTTTACTTCTTGATTTCCACTAATTTCGCTTACTTCATCAGGAATCTTACTTATTATCTTGACATGCTCTTTGTATATATCTTCAAGTTTGTTTTTAAGGTTACTAGATTCCCTCTTTAAATCACTACAGATTTTTTCTTGCACCAACACCTCTTTTTTTGCGTTCATAAGCATTTCATCTGAAGTACGATTAGCATCAGATATAACTTCACTTGCTTTTTCTTCGGCTCTTTGCAAAGAACTTTCAGTGACTTCCTTAAGATTCAAAATAACCTCTTTTATAGCGTTTTCTTCTTGCGTATAGCGGCTCAAACTCTCTTCTAAATCTTTTATTCTGAGCATTAAGTTTCTTTTCTCGTGAATTAGTTGTTCAAAAGAAATTTGAATCTTATCAATAAAGAAGTCCACTTCTTCCGGCTTATAGCCACCTAAAAAAGATCTTCTAAAACTGACTTTTTTAATATCTTCGAGACCTAGCAATTAAACTCCACTCCTTGAAAAAATACCACTTAAGTTATTAAAAATAAACGTCTTGATTTTGAAACTCGTTAAGCAAGTCTTCCCCTTCGATATCGACATTGCGAGGAGTTACAATAAAGGTATCGCTTGAAACTTTTTTAATCTTACCACCTATAGCATAAGCGATTCCACTCAAAAAATCCACGAGTCTTCTAGATTCAGACTTTGGAGTTACTTCCAAATTCAGCATAACCGGATGCATTTTCAAAAGATGATCAGCTATATTTTTTATCTCTTCACCGAACCGCTCAGGCCGGGCAAGAACCACTTTTAACTTAGGGTTAGTATTAAGACTAATTATTTTTCCATTATCACTTCCACTTGATTCTTCAGGACTGGGCTTTGACTCAAAAGTCTCCTCTTTTTCGTATTCTTCAGACGGATTCCACATTTCTTTAAATTTTTCAATCAATCCCGACATTTCATCAAACTTCCTTTCAAAAAAGCTATTGTTTATCATATTAACCAATATAGATATACAGTTAATTTAAAAAATATACAGTATACAAAGTTAATTATCCAGATAATGTTAATGAAAGTCAATATAGATTGTTTTATTTAATAAAAATTTAAACACGCTTTCCCTCAAATAAATTTTTTCCTCTGTAGACTACTTTATCCCCGGGTTGAATATAGTTCTCATCGGAGCAGTGTTCGGGGCGATATCCGCAAATCACAAATTGTTCATCGGCAAAAATAATGTCTATGTTTTTAAATTTCAAATGTTCTCCATATTTAACATAAACACCCAAAGAATTTCTCTTGGTATGTACCGCTGATTTATTTATTTTAATCCCATAATACTCTCCCGTATTCACTTTAAATTTTTCTTTCCTCAGGGAGGCTATATTTTTATCCATGATATCGCAAGAGAGTACCAATTTAAATCTATTTGTGTTTTCCGCCTGACAAGACAAAGTTTCAACTTGAGCAGGAACTCTCTTAACCCAATCAACACCTTCGATACTTACATTGATACTTTGAGCTTTTTTAATTTTTTCGGCTTCCAAATCTGAAACATCAAAAACAATATGCCAAGTAGGTGATTTTACTATTTTACCTAGAGGTCTAACTTTGAAGCTTTCAGGAGAAATCAGATTTATACTCTCAAAAGATGCCATATTTGAGAGATTATTATAATTTACAAGATTTTCAAACCCGTCTGTATAGCGTACGAACTCACCGGAGCAGTCCGAAGAGATACTTAATGCGGCTTCAGGTTCAGAACTACTTTTTAATTCATCTTCAAGTTTGTTTAGTTTTAATTCCGAATGAGATATCTTTCCCAGAATGACGTCCCTTTTATTTAAAAGACGCCAAAGCTCCCAATTAAGATCGTTCTTCTGAATAAGGTTTAAGTCTGAACCAACTAACCGCTGAATGGTCTGATTTATTTTTTTATTAATTTCATTTATTCCTTCAGTACATCTTGCGTAGTATGAATTAATAGTTTTCAATTTTTCCAATGCTTCATTAAGTTTTTTTGTTTTGGTTGCAGTTTTAGCTTCTTGAGCAGAATTGTAGGCAGTGGCGATAACCGCTCCTTTGGGGATTTTATCTCCTGAGGAGTAATTAAACAAAAAATTTTCTGCTCTAAGATTGCTATTAGAATTCACAAGTTCTTCATCACGGACTATAAATCCATCTAACCACGAAACATCTTTATAACTTTCAGTTTGTACGGTTTGAAATTTTACTTTTCTATCATTTACAAAAGAAGTTATCAAACATGATGTTCCAAGAGCAACACATAAAAACGTAACTAATTTCTTTTTTTTAAAACTATGTTTTTTCATTCACAACTTCACTCAATTACATATTTTTTATTAACTGTTCCGCACAAGATACCACTTCCGAAAAATTTTGATAATCATCTACATAGATCCAATTTACTTCAGGGTCTCTTCTAAACCAAGTAAGCTGACGCTTTGCATATCTGCGAGTATTTCTCTTTAAAATTTCAATGGCATCTTCAAGACTACTTTTGGAAGTGATAAAATCTAAAATTTCCTTGTAACCAATAGCTGCTTGAGCGGTTTGGCTGACGCTGAAATTTTCATAAACATACTTTACTTCTTCCAAAAGGCCCATTTCAAGCATTTTATCTATTCTTGAATTTATTTTATCATATAGTTTTTGACGATTACTAAAATTAAGTCCTATTTTAAACACATCATAAATTGTGCCAGATTTTCTTGAAAGCTCGACTTGTTTGGATATAGGATAGCCCATCGAATAAAAAAACTCTACCGCTCTTAGAAGTCTTTTGCGGTCATTGAGATGAATTTTCTCAGCGCTTATGGTATCTATTTGAATTAATTTTTTCATTAGCTGCTCATTATTCATATAATCAAACTTTTCTTCACAAGTTGTTCTTTTACAAGGAGAATAATTTATATTTTTAACTAGTGAATCCATATAAAGGCCTGTTCCGCCAACTATAAGAGGTACTTTCCCACGCCCTACTATTTCTGATATACATTTATGAGCACAACTCGTAAACTCAGCAACACTATAATTTTCCTCAACGGAGATAATATCTATCAAGTGGTGAGGTACTTTTTCAAGCTCGGCTTTAGTGGGCTTAGCGCTAAGAATATTGAATTCTTTATACACTTGCATGGAGTCCGCGGATATAATCTCAACATTAAGTTTTTCTGCAAGGCTTAAAGCAAGTTTAGTTTTTCCGCAAGCCGTCGGTCCGATTATACTCAAAATTTTTGTTTTCATAGTTTTGTAAGCCTCAATTTCTTCCAAATCGTTTTTCTATAAACTTTTTATCGAATTCAACGTATATAGGTCTGCCGTGGGGGCAATATCTCAATTCGGGATTTTTGATTAATTTTCTTACTAGTGCGATAATCTCTTCTTCTGAGGTTTTAGATCCGGCTTTTACGGCCGCTCTACATGAAATATTATTATATATCCATTCTAATTTTTTTGTTTGACTATGGAGTTTGTTTTTAAGGATATAATCCGATATCTCAATAATTGCGCTTTCTAGTTTATCAAAATCTTCATACATAGGAGCGCTTCTTAAAATAACTGTTCCCGGGCCAAAATCCTCTAATTCGTACCCCACTTCAGAAAGTAGTTCAAGATTTTCCATAAGTGCGCAGTGCTCTTCTTTCTCTAGGGTTATGGTGATAGGTCTAAGTAAAACTTGAGACTCATATTTTACAGGATTATTCTTAATTTTTTCGAAAATAATTCTTTCATGAGCAGCGTGTTTATCGACCATAATTAGCTTATTTGAATATTGCAAAAGAATAAAACAGCTAAAGAGCTCCCCTAAAATTTTTATAAACACCGATTTTTTCATTTCTTCCCACTGAGGCTCAGAATATGGTTTGTTTTTGGGAATCATTTTAGGTTTAGTGATATTTTTTGGAGGCAAGGTAGGATCCAAGAAATCTTCGTCGAAGGTAAAGTCACACAAGGTAAGACTTTGAGAATTTGTTTCTGAATCCGAAGACATCACTAAAGGCTCAGAGAGCAGATAAGGAGGTAACTCTTGGTTTTTCAAGGCTTTACTCACTGATTCATATACTATGTCGAAAATTTCTTTATCATTTGCAAAACGAACCTGTTCCTTAGAGGGATGGATATTAACATCAACGAGCTCATGTGGAATTTCCAAATACAGCATACAATAAGGTTTCTTGCCAGCTACTGTAGAGTTTTTAAACGCTTCTTCAAGAGCAGTAGATATCAACTTATTTTTAACCAATCTGTTGTTTATAAAGAATATTTGCATATTCCTACTGGGACGGCATTTTTTAGGGTCACTTATAAAACCTTTTATTTTTATACCGCTTTGTACATAATTTACCGAAATCATGGAGTCAAAAATGTTTTTTCCATAAACTGAGTAAATAGCAGAAGATATGTGTCCATCGCCCGTACTACAAAAAATCTCCCTACCATCTCTAATAAATTTAAAAAGTATTTCAGGATGAGAAAGTGCTAACTTGTCCATAACAGAAGCAACTTTATTTCCCTCAACAACTTCCTTTTTCAAAAATTTCATTCTTGCGGGAGTGTTATAGAAAAGATCCCTAACACATAAACAAGTCCCGGGCGCACGCCCAACATCCTGAACGCCGCCAACCAATCCTGCTTCAACGTAAAGCCTGGACCCTATACTCTCTTCTTGAGATCGTGTTATCATCTCAACTCTTGAAACCGCTGAAATTGATGCAAGTGCTTCACCTCTAAATCCTAAAGAAGAAATTCGGTTTACATCATCTGCAGTTCTTAATTTACTAGTGGCATGAGGCAAAAAAGCTTTTTCAACGTCTTGTCTAGATATTCCTTCGCCATTGTCAGAAACCTTTATAAGTGTAGTCCCTCCATTTTCTATTTCCACCGTAATTCTTGTGGAGTGTGCATCTATGGAGTTTTCTACCAGCTCCTTAACAACCGCTACAGGATTTTCAGTTACTTCACCGGCGGCAATAAGTTGAATTGTTTTGGGATCCAAAACTAGAATTTTGTTCATGCTTTATCCAGACCTTCCGTTTAAAAGCTAATCACTTACACTGTCCGCTATAGATATCAATTTATTGAGTATATTTATTGATTCAATTGGAGTTATAGAGGACAAATTGACATTTCTAAGTATTTTAAGCATTTCCGTGAATTCTTCAGAAGAACTATCATCGGACTGCGGTTTGTTTGGGCACGCAAGCGCACCGACAGGTATTGCAACACTTTCTTTAGACTCAATTTGCTTCAAGATTTCTCTTGAACGGTCAATAATAGAATGAGGTAGTCCTGCAAGACTTGCTACTTCAATTCCATAGCTATCATCAACCGAGCCGGGAACAATCGTGTGTAAGAAAGTGATGCTATCTTCATCTTTTTTAACTTCCACACAGTAATTTGTTACATTACTTAATTCATCGGCTGCAGAAGTGAGTTCATGATAATGAGTTGCGAAAAGAGTTTTTGCACCCAATTTTCTTCTATCTGAAACGTACTCGAGCACGGATTTAGCAATACTTACACCATCGAAAGTAGAAGTACCTCTTCCTATTTCATCTAGTATAATCAAACTTCTGGGAGTAGAGTTTTTAATTATATCCGCAAGCTCATTCATTTCAATCATAAATGTAGATTGTCCAGCGGCCAAATCGTCGGAGGCGCCTATTCTGGTAAAGATGCTATCAACTATCCCGATAGAAGCGGAATCCGCCGGAACGAACGCTCCTATTTGAGCCATCAAAACTATTAAAGCGGTTTGACGCATATATGTAGATTTACCAGCCATATTTGGTCCAGTTATTAATGCAACAGTGTTTTTATGTGTATCTAAATCCACATCGTTTGGGACGAAAGCACCATTACCTATCAAAGATTCAATAACAGGGTGTCTGCCTCGCTTGATAATTATATAGTCGTCGGTGCTAATATCAGGTTTTACATAATCGTTGCGAACAGATACTTCAGCTAGCGAAGCAACTACGTCCAATGCACCGATTAAGTTTGACATCTCCACTACTCTTGGTAGATTTTCCGCTACTTTAAGTCTGATTTCTTCAAAAATTTTAAATTCAGTTTCATTTATGCGTTCCTGTGCAGAAAGTATACGTTCTTCTAGATTTTCAAGTTCTTCTGTTGTATATCGTTCGCAACCCGAAAGAGTTTGCTTTCTGATGTAGTCAGAAGGAATTTTGTTCTTGTACAAATTGGTTACTTCTATGTAGTATCCAAAAACTCTATTGTATCCCACTTTCAGCTTGGGGATACCAGTTCGATTACGTTCGCGTTCTTCGATTTTACGAGTCTTTTCTTTCCCGCCTTGCCTATCTTCACGCAATTCATCTACTTCTTTACTAAATCCATCTTTTATTATATCTCCCTCTTTAACCGAAAAAGCAGGCTCGTCACAAATAGCTGACTCAATCAACTCACGGACGTCTTCTAATGTATCGAACTTATCATACATCCTCCTGAGCATTTTAGATCTGGAGGTTTCTAATATCGATTTTATTTCGGGCAATTTTTCAAAAGCTTGTGATAAAGACTTTAAATCTTTTGCATTAGCCGAAGCGTATGAAATTTTAGTCATGATACGCTGAAAGTCAGTAACATCAGAAAGGGCTTCTCTCAGATTGCCCCTAAAAATGGAATTAGAGAACAGTTCCTCCACAGCACCTTGTCTTAGCAAGATTTTTTTGATATTTTCAAGAGGCCTTTCAATCCAAGACCGCATCATTCTTTTACCCATTGGAGTGTTAGTTCTATCTAGAACTCCTAAGAGAGAACCCTTTCTAGATTTAGTTCTCATGGTTTCTAAGAGTTCCAAGTTACGAACAGTATTGAGGTCCAACCCCATGTATTGAGTTTTATCGTAAAATGCGGGGAGTAAAATATGGTTCAAACTATTCTTTTGAGTTGAGTTTAAATATTCGAATAGATACGCCATACTTTTTACCGGAGCGATTTTACCCAAAAAGTCAAGTTCACAGTTTTTGTTTTTATAGTGTTCCTTAACCGCTTCAACAGCCTCAACATCAGATAATGTTTCCTCAATGGTTTCAATGTTATTGCATAAAAGTCTTTCTTGTATAAAATTTTGAACTGACTCAAAAACTTCAGATTTAACCACACAAAGAACTTCCCGAGGACTTAATTTTCCTAATTCAGATTTAAGTTCATTGAATATATCGGAATCGCTACCGCATAGTTCTGTAACTTTAAGTTCTCCTGTTGAAACGTCGCAAAAGCATAGTCCAACAATCGGGAAACTCTTGGACCAATATATGCAGCAAATGTAGTTATTTCGGGATTCATCCAGCATGCTTCCTTCCATAACAGTCCCGGGAGTGATTAGGCGTACTACTTCTCTTTTTACAAGACCTCTAGCTATAGCGGCATTTTCTATTTGTTCGCATATAGCAACTTTATGCCCTTTGGCAATTAGCCTTGCGATATAGGATTCGCAACTATGATAAGGAATTCCACACATTGGTGCTGGATCTTTCTTTCCTTTGCCGGTTAAGTTTAAACCAAGTTCGCCGGAAACTAACTTGGCATCGTCAAAAAACATTTCATAGAAATCACCTAATCTAAAAAATAAAATACTATCAGGATATTGATCTTTTATTTCACTATACTGATTCATCATGGGAGAGAGAGTTTTTTTCAAATTTTCCATTTTGTCCTCACTAACCTATTCTCCGCAACCGCCGCAAGAGTCGCAACTACCGCTACATAATAAGCCTTCATCAGCATTTATTAAGTAAGGGTCTTCGCCCATAGCTGACTTATTTATTATCATACTGACCTTTTGCAGTTTACTATTGAATTTTTCTTTTGATTCGTTATATAACTTCATAGTTTCATGAGAAACCATAGAATTATACAACTCCGCAATTTCTTTATTCAACTTATCAATTTTTTGAGTGTCTGAGTTTTCTTTTGAGATTTCGTGGTTTATATCTACTTTCTTTAATTTGAAATTTTCAATTATTTTCTGTAGTTCTTCATCGCACTCCACATTTTGTTCTTTTATTTTAAAATCGATGTAATCAGGGTCACTTTGAATTGCATACCCTAAATCACGGGCCATGTTTAATAAATCCATTTAAAATTCTCCTTTGTTTTTTAAATTAAAGTTCCAAAAAGTGTTTCCTTGGAGAAATCTGTGATTTTCACATTCAGAAAATCTCCTGAGATATCACTATTCGTAGACACCTTTACAATTATGTTACTATCCGTTCGACAAATCAAGCATTTTTGAAGCGGATCGTAAAATTCAGCCAAGACTCTCTCCTTATTGCCAACCATCTCAGAGCGCACACTTTCTGATATCTCCTCTTGAACCTTTAGAAGTTCAAGTAACCATTTAGTTTTTTCAGTTTTTGAAATTTCGTCAGGAAGCGATGCAGCAGGCGTACCCTCGCGAGGGGAATATATAAAGGTGAAAAGCGAAGAAAATCTGACTTTCTTAATTATATCGATAGTTTCTAAAAACTCCTCGTAGGTTTCACCGGGAAAACCAACTATTATATCGCTAGTAAACGAAACACCGGGTATTTTTTTTCTAGCATAATCTATTATTTCCAAATAGGACTCTTTAGTGTACTTTCTATTCATGAGTTTAAGTATTCTATTGCTTCCGCACTGAATTGGCAAGTGGATATGTTTAGAAATGTGTTTACTGAAGGCGATTGTATCTAACAGCTTATGAGTTGCATCCTTGGGATGAGAAGTCATAAATCTTAGCTTATATTCAAAATCAAAATTATCCAGTTTACTAAGCAGGTCTGGAAAATCTATGAGAGGAGTTAAATCTTTGCCGTACGAGTTCACGTTTTGACCAAGCAGTGTTATGTCTTTATATCCTGACTCTACTAGTTTCTTACACTCTTCCACTATGAGAGTTGCATCTCGGCTTCTTTCTCTTCCCCTAACATATGGTACTATGCAGTACGAACAAAAGTTGTTGCATCCGGACATCACTGAAACAAAAGCTTTAAGTTTATTCCCACGTTTTAAAGGAGCACCTTCAAATATTGAGTCTTCTTCAGCGGGGAGATACAAAGTTGAGCTTTTAGACTTAGAATTTTTCGAGTTTAAAAACTCATATAGTATTTCGGGAAATTTATGTGCAAGACGAGTTCCAAAAACAATATCTATGAAGGAGTATGTAGATTTGATTTTTTTTGCAACAGATTCTTGCTCAGTCATACAACCACACAAAATGATTACCAGTTCGGGATTTTTTTTCTTTAGAAACTTAATCCTCCCTATATTCCCGAAAACTTTATTCTCCGCATTCTCGCGTATCGCGCAGGTGTTAAATAGAATAACGTCTGCTTTTTCATAATCGTTCGAAATTTCAAAGCCCATTTCTTCCAGCATTCCTGCATATTTTTCGCTATCCGCAACGTTTTGCTGACAACCATAAGTTTTTACACAAGCGATAGGCTTTTGATTTTTTAGTAAGTTGTGATACATATTTTTTATCTTTTCACAATAATTATGGTGTATTTCTTCATAATTATGGACCACAGCGGTTTTTACCAATGTTCATTCCTCCAAAAAGTTTCTTAAGTTGTATTCGACTTGATTTTAACAGAAAGTCGAAAGGTATTCAAGGAATAAAAGTTATATTTCACCTTACTTAAGCATTTTATATGTTATCGAAAAGCGACTCAAAAGAATGTATGCTTAATACTTCTTGAATACAAAAATTGTTCTGCTAGGAGCCAGCAATTTCCATATTTTTGAA